>Ga0224723_1000034_pt1 | contig 87651 bp, 78 predicted proteins | sample Balambano_FR2_Me_FD_161647 | JGI IMG/M metagenome (GOLD analysis project Ga0224723, IMG submission 161647) | Freshwater sediment microbial communities from Lake Towuti, South Sulawesi, Indonesia - Balambano_FR2_MetaG | ecosystem: Environmental > Aquatic > Freshwater > Lake > Sediment | place... | reverse complement strand
CTCCCAGCCGCCGCTACTACCGAGACTGATGCAATGGAGACTGAGCAGGCCACTGTTGCAGAAGCGGCTCCTGACACCTCGGCTAATCCTGACGCGGCGGCTACTTCCCTCACTCCAGAGTCAGGTGGCCACCTATCTGCCGGTAGCCCTACGCTGACAACAGCGCCACAGCCCGCCGGAAGCCCGTTAAACCTTCAGCCCGGATCACCTAGTTTTTCTAACAGAACGCCCACCCAGCACATTTCTGGAGTGGCTACATTGCCAAGCCAGCCACAACCTGAGGCGTCTGTCCCCACTGCTTCCCCGCTAGCCGAGAGCCTGCCGCTTCATGGTTCGCCATCAGTCCAACGTTCGCCACGAATCCAGATTGGCTCAGAGAATACCGTACCCAGGCTAACCAGCGAACCGCAGCTTGCAGGCTCTAGGGCCACCTCCCCTGAGACGACTCTGCTAACCCCAGGCTTTTCTACCATTGAGTTAAACCCAGCCCCACGTAGCACGCCAGAGCCGGTGCGCGAGTCGCCAAATGAGTCGGCTACTTCTGAAGCTGGCCGTCCCGAAATTCGGCCCATGAACAGCCACGGCAGTTCACCTAAAGCCCTTACCCTAAGCTACTGTAGCCGCCCAGACCTGCTGACTTCTCTACTAGCTAACCCGGCGGCTCGTTCTACAGAGGGTGAGGCTAACCCGCTGAAAACTAAGATCAAAACACTACTCAGCAATTCTGGAGAGCAGCCTGAGTCAACGGCTGAGGCTGGCCCATCGTGCTCACCTGGTGCTAAGCCACAGCTTCACGGGCAAATCCACGGACTGAAGTAACCCACGGTGCCCTAGAGTCATTACTGGGTCATCGGTGCTCTGGCCGGATTGCTAACTCCAACCCGGTGCAGGCTGGGATGGAGAGCTTAGAATGTGGGTTGTCAAACCCCATTGATTCAGCCAGTTGTGGAATTGTATTGTGAAATTCAAGGCACTGGGCCGCCAATTCTCTGCCTTCACGGCCACCCTGGTTCAGCCCGCACCATGGCCGTCTTTTACGAGCGGCTGTCACAGCGATATCAAACCCTGGCCCCGGATTTGCGTGGCTATGGGGCTAGTCGGGTTACAGCCCCCTTTTCTTTGGAAGACAGCCTGAATGATCTAATCTACCTGTTGGATCGGCAGGGAATCAAAGACTGCTTAGTGCTGGGGTGGTCGCTAGGCGGCATCCTCGCGATGGAACTGGCCCTTCGCTATCCATCGCGAGTAACCGGGCTGATTCTGGTAGCCACAGCCGCCCGCCCAGTAGGTAGCCATCCCCCCACCTCCTGGCTAGAGGCGCTCAACACCGGCCTGGCGTCGCTTTTGAACTTGGCCTGGCCGGGGCACCCTCTAATAACTAAAGGATTGGGGCCGCGATCGCTGTACCGCTACCTGCTTCAGCAGCACACGCCAGCGGCCTATCACCGTCTGGCCAAGGAAGGATTCTGGGCCTTTTTAAGTACTTCTCGCTATGCCAACCAAGCCCTGAATAGAGCAATGACCCATCGCTACAGCCGCCTGCCTGATCTGGGTCAGATTCAAGTTCCCTGTCTGGTGCTGTGCGGGGCACAAGACCGACACATCACAGCGCAGGCCAGCCTCGAAACAGCCCGGCACCTTCCTCAAGCCGAGAGCCGCTGCTACCCGAACACCGCCCACCTTCTGCCCTGGGAGATTCCGGATCAGATTCTCAACGACATTGAGGTCTGGCTAGACCGCCATGCCCCAGTTTCAAAACCTTCAGAGGAGTGACCAAAGCTAGGCTCAGTCTACTCCCAAACCTTATTACTAAGATTGGCCACTAAATGCCGGTGATGAAAAGCCCCCTACGGGACTGTCCCACTCCTCGGTAATGGTTAACTGATCGGGGTAACTACAGCGCTTCACCACCGAACAAATACTCTGTGCGCCTTCCTGCTCCAGGTCTTCGATGTAGCCTCCCTCCATCGCTTCGGCCTCGGCCTCGGTGTTAAAGGGGCCAAAGTAGTAGGTGCAGGCGGGCTGACCAGTTTGAATTTCTACCCACCAGTCTTTACCAAGTCCAAACAGGTTTTCTAAAAAATGACCGAATGAAGTTTTCATATTGCCTGCCTATTAAATCTGCCAATCGAGTACACCTATCAGTCTGCCGAGATAACAGCCTTTTAGCTGTTATGCACCAGACAAATCAAGAGATAACGCCATATTGTTTTGTTTATAATAGTTTGTTTTGATTTTGCAAAGAGGAAATTTGTATTTGCGCCGCCCATTGATGACGATAAATCTCATAGAGTGCCATACCTGCGGCCACGGATGCATTAAGGCTGGGTACATTGCCCTGCAGTGGTATAGAAATCAACACGTCACAGCTTTGCTGGACAGTTAGGCTAAGGCCGTCTCCTTCGGATCCCACCACAATTACCGTTGGCCGGTTAAAGGTGGTGCGATGCAGGGGCTGACTAGCTTCTGAGGCCAAGCCATAAATCCAAAAGCCCCGTTCTTTCAGAGTGTCTAAGGCCCGTTTAAGGTTAACCACACGGGATACTGGCAAGTGCTCCAGCGCACCGGCGGCCACCTTAGCTACGGTAGACGTCACGCCCGCCGCTCGCCGCTGGGGAATGACCATGCCCTGGGCACCCAGGGCCTCTGCTGTGCGAATAATCGCTCCTAAGTTGTGGGGATCGGTAATGCTATCGGCAGCTACAATAACGGGCAGTTTGGCCGCTGCCAGAGCGTTGTCGATCAAGGTATCGAGATCGTGATAATTATGAGAAGCAGCCTGAGCCGCAATGCCCTGGTGGTTAGCACCCTCGGTAATCTGGTTGAGGCGCTTAGTATCCACCTCGTCAATGACGGCACCACTTGCTTTGGCTTCGTCAATCAACGTCAGAAAGCGGGGATCATAGCGAATACGGGCATTCACCCAGACCCGATTGAGCGGACGGTGGCTTTCTAGAGCCGCCGCAACAGCATGACGACCATAGATTAAATCGCTATCGGTGGGTTGCTGCTCCCCGGCCTCGATAATGGGAAATTCACTCTGGGGCCGCGAGGATTGCTTCAAAACGGGTTTAGCTGGGGTAGCCGCCCGCTGTTGCCGAGATGTGGTACCCTGACGACGCAGCGGCTTACTGCGGTTGCCACCGCCCGACTTGCGGGGCGAGGAACTGTCAGAGCGGCGGGGAGGGCGAGAGGGTTTTTGAGGCGACATGGTTACACCGGATGTAGAAAGCCAGCAGGGGCAAAAGAAGGCTGAGCAATCAGGCTAGCACGTCGTACCAACTATCGAATGCTTAACCAAACGAGCGAGTTGACTGAGCAGAACCGTAAGTAATGGCTTTTTGCTCGGCTCTAACAGAGCTGAAGCTAGGCGCTTAACTCTAGATAACTCAAAACCTCGGCCAGCCGCTCAGGGTTGGTCAGGTAAAGGTAGCCAATCAACGTTTCAAACCCCGTTGCTCGCTGATAAATTGCTCCATCCACGCGCTTTGGCCCACGCGGAGAGGCATTGCGGCCCCGACGTAGCACATCCTGCTCTTCTGGAGCTAAAAACGGCATGATTTGCTCGACATAGCTAGCTTGCTGCTCAGCCTTAACCTGGTTAACAACCTGGTGATGATAGTCTTGAATCCGCTTGGGCGGCCACAGCAGCAACCCTCGCACGAACAACTCATACACAGCATCCCCAATATAGGCCAGGGCAATGGGCGATAGCGACTGCACCTTAACCGGAGCTAGGGTCAGATTAGCTTCCTTAGTTTCAGCGTGTTCAGGAACAGCGTCACCCGTCATCATCATGCCCTGCGTGATAGTTGAGGGTCTGAAGCGCAGCAACCATCCAAGGCTGCTAAAAACCGAGAGAGACTCAGGGGGGTGAAGAGCATCCATATCGCTAGATCCCTAGCCGACGAAGTGACCAGAGACAAATTTAGCGGCCACGGATCTAAGCATCATTAGGCGTGTCCAGGTTGGCGATCGCGTCTTCCACCGACGGCTGCAGCGAGAGAAACTTCTCTAGCCGCACCAGCTTTACGGTTTGGGTAACGCGGGGGTTCGTTACAACCTGCATCGTACCGCCCTCGGTCGTTGCCTTTTTGACCAATTGCACTAAGGCACCAAGACCAGAACTATCAACAAAATCGATAGCGGACAGGTCAAGGATAATATTCGGAGGCCCTGCCTCAATATATTTCGTCATCACCTTACGAAAGGCGGGTTCCGAAAACGCATCAAGCAGGCCCGTGAGGCGAAAAAGTTGATAGGTTCCCCTGACATCGCGGGTGCCTCGCAAACTTACGGTCAGGGTTAGAGATTCAGCGATGGGAAACCTCCTGGGCGCTCCAAATTCGACAGTTAAATATAGGTCAGGATAGCCTCATCTGCAAGGGGTAAATTCACACCTAGGTCAGAGCTAGGCTGACAGCCGCTGTTGGCGGTACTCCTGCATGGTTTGCACAAATTTAGCAAATAAATAGTCAGCATCGTGGGGGCCAGGGCTGGCTTCTGGATGGTACTGCACCGAGAAAATCGGCAAAGTTTTGTGGGCTAGCCCAGCCACGGTTTGATCGTTGAGGTTGAGGTGGGTAACAGCCACCTGTTCATCGGGGATGGACTCTGCAGCCAGAGCAAAGCCGTGATTTTGGCTGGTAATTTCCACCTGGCGGTTTAACCCGCAGGGCTGGTTAAGACCGCGATGACCAAACTTTAGCTTAAAGGTCGAGGCTCCTAAAGACAGGCCCAAAATTTGGTGCCCCATGCAAATCCCAAAGGTTGGTAACTGGTAGTCGAGCAGCGCCTGCACAAGTTCTGGGGCGTAGCTCACGGCGGCTGGGTCGCCTGGGCCGTTAGACAGAAAAATGCCATCGGGCTGGTAGCTCATAATCAGGTCAGGGGAGCTGTTTGCGGGTACCACAATCACCCGGCAACCATAGCTAGCTAAGCGCCTGAGAATATTGCGTTTTACCCCAAAGTCCACCGCCACTACCGTCAGCGGCGCTTCGCCGGATTTCACCTCACCAGCACTATACTCCCAGGCGGTGGGAGTACCCTCCGTCCACTCGTAAACTTCGCGGGTCGTAACCTGATCAACCAAGTTCAGGCCCGCCATTGGGGGGGCCTCCTGGAGTTGCCGTAGAAGCTCTTGGGGATCCAATACTTCAGTCGATAGCGCTCCATTCATCACGCCAGCACTTCGCAGGCGTCGGGTAAGGGCGCGAGTGTCGATGCCAAAAATACCAGGGATTTTGTGGGTTTTCAGGTAGTCGGGCAGAGATTGAGTGGCACGCCAGTTGCTAGGAATTTGGCAAATATTACGGGCGATCGCCCCCTTGATATAAGGCCGAGCTGACTCTTCATCATCCGGATTAACGCCCGTATTTCCCAACTCTGGGTAAGTAAAGGTGACAATCTGGCCACAGTAACTGGGATCCGTCATCACCTCCTGGTAGCCCGTCATGCCAGTGTTAAACACCACCTCGCCCATAACGGTACCTAATGCCCCAAAAGACCAGCCCTCAAAGACAGCGCCATCGGCTAAAACTAGAAGAGCAGGGGGAGCATCGGGGAAGACCATGACAGAGAATGGGGTGTGGCAGGGCGCTACTATCCTAAGACCAAACCGCTAATTTAGACCACCCACTCTTGAGGGAGTCTTGACAGATTGAGATTCCTTGCTGACCCGATCCCTGGCTCAGGGTTTAGAGCCATCCGGGGCATACTACTTGAATCAACCTTAACTCGACCATACAGGCTTGAGCACATAGCGTAGCAGGGCAATACCGATGAAATGGCTGGCACAAACAATCCGCAGGCTAGGACTATTAAGCGCGATTGGCTGGTTATCGGGCTGTGGCGTAAGTATGAATCCGATGGCTCCGACGGCTCCACCGCCGCCATCCAGTAATCCTGAGGCTACGGCTGCCTCAACGCCAACCGTAGTATCCATCCGTCCGGCGGCCCAGCCAGTTGCGCCAGCTGCAAATCAGCCCGACTACTTCCGTGAAGCCGTCAACCGGGCTACCAGCGCTGTGGCCATTGGCCAGTCAGCCCAGTCTACTGACGATTGGCAACTTGCGGCCAGCCGTTGGCAACAGGCTGTTAACCTGATGCAGCAAGTCCCCAAAACTCACGCCAACTACACCCAGGCTCAAACAAAAGCGAAGGAATACCAACAGCACCTCAATGCGGCTCAACAACGAGCCGCGGGTAAGCCCGTGGTGGCTACAACTACAATCGACCCTAAATCTACTAATGGCCTGGTGGCTCAAATTCCCATCCAAGACAGACGCGGTGGCACGCCAGTAGTGGCCGTTACCCTACAGGGACAAAAAGGCAGTAAAACTTTTCCCATGTTGTTTGATACTGGCGCTACCGGCACCCTCATCACTGCTGCAATGGCTCAGGAGATTGGTGTGGTCATCGTCGGCGAAACCCGGGTCAAAATTGCCGATGGCAGTATAGTCAGCCTGCCGGTTGGCTATGTGGATGTGATTGAGGTGGGCGGCCTTAGCAAGCAATCTATGCTGGTGGCCATTGGCGGCAGCGTTGGGTTACTGGGTCAGGATGTTTACGGGGAGTTTGGCATTGCGATGGGCTCCCACGTCATTAATTTGCATCAGTGAATCAGGAATCAGGAGTCAGGAGTCAGGAGTCAGAAGTCAGAAGTTAGAAGCCAAGGCCAGTGGGAGCGAACTTTAGCGATCAAAGCTGGCGATGCGGCGGGCCGCCCCAATGCTCTGCTCCCCTAGGCCGTAGGTGAGTTCCAGGGCCTGCTGCTGGGCAAAGGCTTGGGAGGCTTCGCGATAGACGCTGCGGGTGGTAGGTAGGGTGCGGCGCTGGTTATCGTAGTCAAAGGTAATGGCGTATTTCACATCCTTTTGCAAAAGGGGATCAGTACGCTGCTCGTTAGGCTCGCGCTGGCGGCTGTCTAGCTCATCGGCCGTGGGGCGAGGCGGTAGAGCTGGCCACCACAGCCCTTGATCATCGGGGCCAGTGACGGCTCCCTCTGGCTGCAGGCCATTACGATTTACTAACGACGTCGAGGCAAAGGTTTCCTGGTGGATGGTCTGCCGTCGATCAAAGCTGCGGGCATATTCGACCTGCCAGGTGTAAGTGACGGTGGCAGTGGCTTCGTAGGTACCTGTGGTAATGGCATCCCCCGTGGCGGGATAGTTCTCGCACCCAGCCACCAAGCCAAGCGCTAACCCCACAACGCCCATGCTTAGGTGGTAAAGCGATAGTCTAGAAAAAGGACGTGTCATAGACGTATTGACCCTGCGATCATGTCACACCTCCTAAGACATAGCACCGGCTGATAAGGAATGGCTAAGGTTGGTAGCGACTTAGCAGAGTGGCACAGGGTTTTGTTTAAATTGTTAACTTCCTTAGTTATCTCGATATATTCCGGACTGAACTGGAAAGAATAGGTGAAGTAGGTAGGGATTGTCACTGACGCCCGTTATCCTGACGAGGATAGTACCCCTGGAATAGTCTCTAAAATTTCGTAGGTGTTCCTGCTGATAGCTGCCCCCGCTTTCAAGAGGATTCTTGATGACTCAGACGCCCCTGTCTCTACAACAGACCTTTCAAACTCTGGCCCCCTTTAACTGCCTGCCCGAAGCGGCCCTGCAGCAGCTTTTACAGTCTGCTCAACCGTTTAAATATCGGGTGGGGCAACCGCTAATGCGGCGGGAGGTGCTGACCCAGCAGATAATCGTACTACTGGAAGGGCAGGCCCGACTGCTGGGGTACGATCCCCGCAATCAGCAGCCAGTTACTCTACAGCGGCTAGGCCGGGGCGAACTGGTGGGAGTGATTAGCTTAATTCGAGGCCAACCCTGCGAAACGGTGATTGCCTCTACCGAGGTTTTAGCCCTGACCCTGCCTTCCTACACGTTTTTGCAGTGCTTGGATGATTATCCTGACTTTGGTCGGGCCATTCGCGACCAGATTTATCAAATCGAAGCCTTTGACCTGCTCAGCCAGCACGCCCAGGAACGCGCCCTAGATCTGGGGGATTTGAAAGCCAAGGCCCGGATGGTGTGTACTGAATCGGCTATTGTTACCCTGCCGAACGGGGTCTGTAGCTTGAGTAATCTGGATCTGGGACTCACCTGGATTCTCAGTGGCGGCACCATTCTGAATGTGCCAGTGGGGTCAGCCATGCCCGTAGAGCCAGAGGCCACGGTGGAAGTCCTCAGTCCTCAGGGCGCTCGGCTGATTGGGCTAACCCAAGCGGTTTTGGCAGAAACCTTTCAGGTCGAAGCCGAACCGGAGGTAATTGAGCATAAGCCTGTTGAAGTGCTGGATGTCAACGGCATCCCCTACGCTACAGAAGCCCAGCTTACCGCCAGCCCTGAGGCAGCATTGGCGGAACTGAAAGGCGATGGCCGCGCCCAGGGTTATCCCTTTGCCCGGGGTCGGGGCCAGGTGGATGGCGCGCTGGCTTGCTTTGACATGCTCAGTCAGTATTTTAAGATGCCCTTCCGCAAGGATGTGATCAAGCGCATCCTGGCTAACCAGCACGAGCGAATGGGGCAGTTGTCCCTACCGATTTGCGGCTCAATCAGCGAAATGATGGGGCTGAAAACCCAGTTGGTGCGAGTGCCGGTAGGGGCCTTTAGCCGTCTCAACACCCCCTGCTTGATTGCCTGGCAGGACAGCTTCGCCGTTCTCTACGAAACCTCCGAAAAAGCCTATATTCTGGGCGATCCTGAAGTCGGATTGATCCGACGCACCCCAGAGAGCTTTGCAGCGGCCTGGGGAGATAGTGGCGAAGTGCTGATGCTAGAGCAAACCCGCGAAACGCCCCAGCAGAAGTTTGGCTTGCAGTGGTTTTGGCCCTCCATTCAAAAATACCGCTGGGTGTTAATTGAGGTGTTTGTCGCCTCCTTCTTTGTGCAGCTTTTTGGCTTAGCCAACCCGCTGATGGTGCAGATCATCATTGACAAGGTGATCGTGCAAAACAGTACAGCTACTCTGCAAGTGCTGGGTATTTTTCTGGTAATTGTGGCGGTTTTTGAGGCACTGCTAAGCAGTCTACGTACTTACCTGTTTGTCGATACCACTAACCGCATCGACATGACCCTGGGTACGGAAATTATCGATCACCTGTTTCGTTTACCCCTGCGCTATTTTGACCGCCGCCCGGTGGGGGAACTCTCTAGCCGCATTAACGAGTTGGAAAACATCCGCCAATTTCTCACTGGCACGGCTCTAACCGTGGTGCTGGATGCCGTGTTCTCGGTGGTGTACATCGTCGTGATGTTCATCTACAGTTGGCTGCTGACCCTGGTGGCGCTGGCGACGATTCCACTGTTTGTGGGGTTGACCTTTGCGGTCGCTCCTATCGTGCGGCAACAGCTACGGGTCAAGGCAGAACGTAATGCCGCTACCCAGGCGTTGCTGGTGGAGTCGCTATCGGGCATTCAAACTGTGAAGGCCCAAAACATCGAACTCCGCACCCGCTGGAAGTGGCAGGAACGCTATGCCGAATACGTGAGCGCCGGGTTTGTTAACGTGTTAACCTCTACAACCGCTAACTCGGCCAGCAACTTTTTGAACAAGCTCTCATCATTGCTGGTGCTTTGGGTTGGGGCTTATCTGGTCATTCAGGGACAATTGACGCTGGGGCAGCTAATTGCCTTTCGAATTATTTCTGGCTATGTTACAGCGCCAATTCTGCGTCTGGCTCAGCTCTGGCAAAATTTCCAGGAAACGGCTCTGTCTTTAGAACGGCTGTCGGACATTATCGACCATCCCCAGGAAACCGACGCCGACGATGCTAACCAGATTCCCATGCCAGAAGTTGCCGGACAAGTCACCTATGAGAATGTGGCCTTCCGGTTTGCACCCTCTGGCCCTATGCAGTTGATCAACATCAACCTGGAGTTTCCTGTTGGGGCTTTCATTGGCATTGTGGGCCAGAGCGGATCGGGTAAAAGTACCCTGATGAAACTGCTGCCCCGCCTCTATGAGGTGGAATCGGGCCGGATTTTGATTGACAACTATGACATCAGCAAGGTGGAACTCTACTCTCTGCGGCGGCAGATTGGCATTGTGCCTCAGGATAGCCTGCTCTTTGAGGGCACGATTCAGGAGAATATCTCCCTTACCAATCCTAATGCTGAGCCCAATGTGATTATTGAAGCCGCCAGGATTGCCTGCGCCCATGATTTCATTATGGATTTACCCCTGGGTTACAACACCCGTGTCGGTGAGCGCGGCTCGACCCTTTCTGGCGGGCAACGGCAGCGGATTGCCATCGCCCGTACCATCCTCCAAAACCCCCGCATCCTCATTTTGGATGAAGCCACCAGCGCCCTCGACTACGACACCGAGCATCAGGTGTCAGTGAACCTGAGCCAGTGGGCTGAGGGCCGCACGGTGTTCTTTATTACTCACCGGCTTAACACCATTAAACAAGCCGACCAAATTTTGGTGATGGATCAAGGTTCAGCCGTGGAGCTAGGCACCCACGACGAGCTAATGGAACTTCAGGGCCGCTACTACACCCTCTACCAACAGCAGTCGAGCCTGGTTTAATGACTAACCTATAACCGACCCAAGCCGATTGCTTTGATTTCTACTTGACCACTAACTGACCACATCATCGTCTGCACACCCCGCGTAGAAACTACTTCAGGACATTACTATGGTTCGCATTCAAGCCTTTACCCCTGGGCAGGGGGCCAACCCCGACGAGAATAGCGATGCTGTTCTCTCAACCCAACCCTCTCGTCAGGTCGAGCAGTTTGATAAGCCGGTGATTCTCCGCCAGTCGCCCCGCTGGTCGCGAGCGGTGGTGTGGAGCATTGTCGGGGTAACGGTAGCCACTATTGGCTGGGCTTGTCTGGCCAAGTTTGAGGAGGCCGTACCGGCCCAGGGCAAGCTAGAGCCTCAGGGTATGGTGCAGCCGGTGCAGGCCCCAGTGGGCGGCGTGGTGCAGCAGGTGTATGTGACAGAGGGACAGGCGGTGGAGGTGGGCGATCGCCTAGTCAGCCTCAACCCCAAAGCGACCCAGGCCCAGTTGACTTCCTTAGAAGTGATTCGCACTAAACTCCAGGAAGAAAACGCCTTCTACCGCTCCCAGCTTGCCGATCAAACCAGCGTGAACGTGCCAGCTAACCTGGCCCCCGGCATTATGCAGTTAACCAGCAACCGGGCTGCTCTAGTGGCCGAAAATGCCCTCTATCGGGCTCAGCTGGCTGGGGATGTGGCTGGAGAGAGCCTGCCTGCTGCCCAGCGGGCTCGGTTACAGGCCGCCAACGCCGAGCTCAACTCGCGGCTCAACATCGCTAATTTGGAGGTGGACCAACTCCGCCGCCAACTGACCCAAACCCAGGCTCAGCTTGCCAACGCCCAAGATGCGCTGCGAGTAAACCAGGATATTTTAGTACGCATTGGCCCCCTGGCTGAGAAAGGGGCGATCGGGGAAATTCAATACCTCCAGCAGGAGCAAGAGGTGAGCAATCGCCAAACAGAAGTTAATCGCCTGGTGGAGGAAGAACAGCGGCTAGAGTTGGCTATTGTCCAGGCTCAGGAGCAATTTCGCAATACCCAGGTGGCATCTCAGGACGACCTGCAAAAGCAAATTGCTGCTAACGACAACCAAATCGCCAACATCGACAGCCAGTTGACTAAAACCATGCTGGAAAACGACAAGCGCCTCCAGGAAGTAGAAGGACAGATTGTGGAGCTTCAGCAAACTCTGCAATATCAGGATTTACGGGCTCCAGTCAACGGTACAGTGTTTAACCTGAAGGCCAACCAGCCCGGCTACGTGGCCAACTCCACAGAACCGATGATGGAAATTGTCCCCACCGATGCCCTGGTAGCGCGAGTATTTATTACCAACCGCGACATTGGCTTTGTGCAGGAAGGCATGAAAGTAGACGTGCGGATTGACTCCTTCCCCTACAGCGAGTTCGGGGATGTTAAGGGCACCCTCACCCACATTGGCTCCGATGCTCTGCCTCCCGACCAAATCAACCCGCAGTACCGCTTTCCGGCGGATGTAACGCTAGAAAATCAGTCCATCATCATCAACGGTCAACCGATTCAACTCCAGTCGGGGATGTCCCTCAGTGCCAATATCAAAACCCGGCCCAAGCGGGTAATTATGATCTTCTTTGACCTGTTTACTCGCAAGGTTGACAGCCTCAAGACGGGAGGGTAGGTTTACCAGCACAATAGAATTAACCCATCACTGAGGACATCAAAACTATGCGACTTCTCCACACTATGCTGCGGGTTGGCGATTTGGAGCGTTCCCTAGCCTTCTACTGCGATGTGCTGGGAATGCGGCTGCTGCGTAAGAAAGACTATCCTGGCGGCGAGTTTACTTTGGCCTTTGTGGGTTATGGCGACGAATCTGACCACACGGTGCTAGAACTCACCTACAACTGGGGAGTAGACTCCTATGACTTGGGCAACGCCTACGGCCACATTGCCCTGGGCGTAGAGGATATCTACAAAACCTGTGAACAAATTAAGGTGATGGGCGGCCAGGTGGTGCGCGAACCCGGCCCCATGAAGCACGGCTCTACCGTGATTGCCTTTGTACAAGACCCCGATGGTTACAAAGTGGAACTGATTCAGCTCGGCACTTCTGAAGGCCATCGGCAACCTAGCACTGAACCCCAAATGGCCGCAAGCTAGAATCTGGGCCTCTCCTGGATAATGCTAGAAAAAGGCGGCTGTCATTGGTCGGCTATTTTCCAAGACAAGTTAGATGATGGTTCAACTACTCAACCAACCCAGTCAAGACCAGCGCATTATCCAGGCTGAACGAACCTGGGAACAGTTTAAGCTGATTCAGCAAGGGTTCGAGAATTCTCCTGGGATACGGCTGTTTTACTACGATGGAACCCTAGAAATTCTCACTGCATTGGCACGCCCAAGCCAATTCCTGACCTGTCGATTGAAGTAGTTTTTACCAGTGGCGGCGTCAATAAGCTAGCGCGGTATCAGGCGCTCGGTGTGCCGGAGGTGTGGTTTTGGGAAGACGGTGTGTTCAGCCTTTATCACCTACGCCACAATGGCTATCAACCCATTGACCGCAGTGAATTAGATGGGTTGACTGATCTCGATGTAAATCTCTTAGCCCATTGTGTGTTGATGGCACAAACCTCGCGGCTAGAGGCCGTAAAAGCCTTTCGTAGAGAGCTTTAGCGATAAAGTTCCATGACTCGTGTTAAATCCAATCGGGATTGAGCGCTAACCGTGTAATCTGACCGATGGCCACGGTTGAAGTGATCGGCAGCGGCGCAGGCAATCATGGCGGCATTATCAGTACACAGGCTCAGGGGCGGAAACAGCACACGCAGGTCGTGGGCAGCGGCCGCTTCTTGAAGGTGCTGGCGTAGAGCGTTGTTGGCCGCTACGCCACCGCCAACGGCAATGGTAGTAAAGCCGTGGTCTAGGGCACAGGCGATCGCCCGCTTGGTCAAGCTTCGCGCCACTGTAGCCTGAAAGCTAGCGGCCAAATCAGCCACTGGTAGAGGTTTGACTCCATCGGCCTTGAGTTTGTCCACTAGGCGCAGCATCGCCGTTTTTAGCCCGCTAAAGCTAGAGTCATAGGGATGAAAGCCCCCCTCTGGCAACGAAATATTGCCCTCTGGCAGGGGAAACGCCTGAGCATTCCCCTCCTTGGCCAACCGATCAATCGCTGGCCCACCGGGGTAGCCCAACCCCAGCAGCCGAGCTACTTTGTCGAAGGCTTCTCCAGCCGCATCATCACGGGTTTGACCCAGGGTTTGGTAGTTGCCGCAGTCCATAACGCCAATTAAGCTGGTATGCCCACCAGACACCAGCAGGCACAGATAGGGCGGCTGTAAGTCAGTTTGGGCCAGGTAGTTAGCGTAAATATGCCCCTCCAGATGATGAATGCCCAAAAACGGCTTTTGATGAACCATAGCCAGGGTTTTTCCAGTTGTTAAGCCCACCATTAGCGCCCCTACCAGGCCGGGGGTGCAGGTAGCGGCGACACCATCGATATCAGCCCAGTCCAGTCCGGCTTGCTCCAAGGCCGTCGCTAACTCAGCACCGATAGTGACTACATGCTGCCGAGAGGCCACTTCAGGCACAATGCCGCCGTAGCGCTGATGTATGTCAATCTGCGAGGAAACAACGCTGCTAAGGATGTGGCGATCCTTCACCACAGCTACGGCGGTTTCATCACAACTGGTTTCTAAGGCTAAAATCGTGGCCATTGCCGTTAACGTTAAGTGAAACTAAGGGAAAATTTGTAGAGATGTAAATACCCTATCGATCTTAGCTTTACGGGGTTTCGGCGGCGGGGTATTATGGCCAGCAAGTTGGGTGAATTTTTGTACAAAAAACTTAACGTTCGTTTGAATCGCCCTCGTTTCTTAGGTATCTAAAAGGAACAGTTTATGCGACGGTTTTTTGCTGTAGCTCTGGTTATTTGTTTGTGGTTTGGCTTTGCGGCCCCTGCCTCGGCTAGTCTGGCAGGCGATAATGTGGCTGGCCTCACCCCCTGCGGTCAAAATGAAGCATTCTTAAAGCGTGCGGCTAAGGCCACCACCGAAAAGGCCAAGGCTCGGTTTGAGTTTTACGGAAACTCCAGCCTTCTGTGTGGTACGGATGGCCTACCCCACCTGGTAGTAGATGGCGACCTGGCCCACGCTGGGGAATTTTTAATTCCTAGTCTGCTCTTTCTCTATATCGCAGGCTGGATTGGCTGGGTCGGTCGGGCTTACTTAATTGCCGTTCGTCAGGATAAAAGTCCCGAAGAGAAGGAAATCATTATCGACGTGCCCCTGGCCATTAAGTGCTCTTTATCGGGGATTGCCTGGCCTCTAACCGCCTTCAAAGACATCGCTAGCGGCGCCATGTTTGCTAAGGATGATGAAATCACTGTTTCCCCTCGCTAGGGAAGTTGTCCGTTTTTATTAAGTTTTGTCTGCAATCCGGAGAGAGTTTTTATGGATAACCTGCTGAAATATCTATCCACTGCCCCAGTTATTGCGACGATTTGGATGGTTATTACCGCTGGCATTTTGATTGAATTTAACCGCTTTTTCCCCGACCTGCTGCTGCATCCTTAGGTCATTAAACAACCTGGTTGAAACGGCAAGTTAGATGTTGAACAAGCTGGTTTTAAACTACTGCGTGGCTGTTTTACGGGTTCAACCCATGAGCTTAGAAAACAGCCACCTCTATGACTGTGATAGTTGTGTTTGAGTTGGAGAACTACCCCTATGACCGACGTAATCAAACCCGCTGGGGATCCGCAAATTGGCAACCTTGAAACGCCAATCAATTCCTCTGCCTTTTCTAAAGCATTTATTGGCAATCTACCCGCCTATCGGGCTGGCCTGTCTCCCCAGCGCCGGGGGCTGGAAATTGGCATGGCCCACGGCTATCTTCTGTATGGTCCCTTTGCCCTGCTTGGCCCCCTACGCGATTCTGATATCCCTGGACTAGCAGGGTTGTTGAGTGCATCGGCTTTAGTGGTCATTCTGACGGCTTGCTTGTCGATTTACTCTGGTGCTGGTGTTAATACGGCTGTTACCAAAACCACCACACCCTTCACCCCCCCGGCCAGCCTCGAAACCGATGAAGGCTGGAGTGAGTTTGCCGGTGGTTTTCTAATTGGTGGTATTGGCGGAGCCACCTTTGCCTATCTGTTAGCCGCTAATTTGCCCATACTGACTACCCTAGTCAGCGGCGGCCATAGCTAGGGCTAACCCTACGTCATTAACTGTTAAGCGCAGAGATGCCGTCTCACCTGGGGCGGCATTTTTATATGTTTTCTATTTCAAGCGAGTAGATTTTTACCTGTTTTACGTGAGTTCGATAAGGATTGAAAGTGCTGAAAGAAAGGCTGAGGGTTATGCTCGAAGTATGGAATTTTAAGCACCTCAGCTGTGTCTTTGAGGTTAGTGCGCCTCAACCTGACCCACCTTCTTTTGCGGTGTTGACGACTTCAGTCCATTACCTAAAGCTGCCCAAACCTACAGAGCGCTCGGTTCTCCAGATATCTGACTACAGGGCTAGATTTTCGGAGGGTTGGGGCGGGGCAATCGTACCAGAGTCAGAATTAGAGCTGGCAGACAACTCGACATTGTCTTCAGGGGTTTCGCTCAGGATTTCTTCTAATACTTGAATGGCTCCACCAATGCGGAGCAGGGTCTGGCGTAGGTTAGCCTCCTTAGCCTCTAGTTCGGCTAGCATGGTTTGGCCAGCCTCGAATTCAGTTTTAAGCATTTGGATGCGTTCTTGAAGTTTTTCTTTCATGGGATTTTTCCTGGTTAAGGTTGGTGGGCACTGCCCACCTACTAGTTGCTTTAGATTGCTGAGCCGTGGGTTGGCTCAGCACAAACCACCAAAGTTCCAGCCCAATTAGGCCCATCCCCACCCCAGCCACGACTAGCTTAGTCCACAGCGGTTGCTCAATACGCTGGAACTGTTGCTCGGTTGAGATAGGCGGCTCAGGAGTCATGTTATGGGGCATTTGGGGCAGAGCTAGAGAGCCTGACGTTATCCCTAGACTCAGACCTACAAGGCTACTCAGGATGATTAGAGAATACTTCATGCGATAATCGACCTTCAAAATCGTCAATCCAAAATTTCTTGCCTCCACCTCTAGCCCTTCCTGTAGAGAAGTTTAAGCGTGGGGATGGAATTTCTGCAGCCTGAGCGCATTAGTCACGACCGACACCGAGCTAAAGGCCATCGCGGCCCCGGCAATCATTGGGCTGAGCAGCCAGCCCACAAGGGGGTACAGCACACCCGCTGCGATTGGAATGCCCGCCACGTTATAGATAAAGGCAAAAAATAGGTTTTGGCGAATGTTTTTCATTGTGGCGCGAGAGAGCTGAATGGCAGTGACAATGCCTTGTAAATTGCCGGAAATCAGCGTGATGTCGCTGGCGGCGATTGCCACATCTGTTCCGGTGCCAATGGCTAGGCCCACATCAGCCTGAGCTAAAGCTGGCGCATCGTTAATACCGTCACCCACCATGCCTACGCGCTTAGCGTCTTGCTGTAAGCGAGCAATTTGGGCCGCTTTCTGGTCGGGGCGCACCTCCGCGATAACGCGGGTAATGCCGACTTCACGAGCGATCGCTTCTGCCGTGCGGCGGTTGTCTCCAGTGAGCATCACCACTTCTAACCCCATTCGTTGTAGGGTACGAATGGTGCTAGCCGAAGACGGCTTTACCGCATCCGCAATGCCAAACATTGCCTCAATTTGACCATCCACTGCCAGCCAAACCACAGTACGCCCTTCAGATTCCAGGTGCTCCCAATCCTCATAGAGGCTATCGGTGCTAATGCCTAACTCTTTCATCCACCGCTGGGTGCCAATCTGTACCCAGCGCCCAGCAACGGATCCCTGCACACCGCTGCCAGCTAATGCCTCAAAATCTTGGACATCGGTTAAACTCACGCGCTGGGCCTGGGCATAGGTCACTATGGCTTCTGCCAGAGGGTGTTCAGAGTTTTGCTCTAGAGAAGCGGCCAGCTTCAGCAGTTCTAGTTCATTACCCTTGGCCGTCCCTCGCACAGTCACGTAATTGGTTACGGTTGGCTTGCCCTGGGTAATAGTGCCTGTCTTATCCAGCACAATGGTTTGAATGTTATGGGCCAGTTCCAGACTGTCGGCTCCTTTGATTAAAATGCCGTGTTCGGCTCCTTTACCTGTTCCCACCATAATCGAGGTTGGGGTAGCCAGGCCCAGGGCACAGGGGCAGGCAATAATCAGCACACCTACAGCCGTCATCAGCGCCATTGTGACGTTGCCCATCACGATGTACCAAATGACGAAGGTAATAATTGCAATGGCTATGACCGCAGGCACAAACCAGCCCGTGACCTGATCAGCAAGGCGCTGAATTGGCGCTTTAGATCCCTGGGCTTGCTGCACCAGCTTGATAATTTGGGCTAAAAACGTGTCTTTGCCGACCCGAGTGGCACGAAACTTGAAGCTGCCGGTTTTGTTCAAAGTGGCGCCAACTACCTCATCCCCGACCTGCTTCTGGACAGGCAAGCTCTCTCCCGTCACCATCGACTCATCCAAAGTGGAGCTACCGTCAATAATTTCGCCATCGACGGGAATGTTCTCCCCTGGTCGTACTAGGACGACAGCGCCCACTACTACCTCAGTAATAGGGATATCTACCGCCTGTCCATCGCGCAGCACCCGTGCCGTCTTAGCCTGCAAGCCGATGAGTTTGCGAATGGCCTCAGAGGTTTGCCCTCTGGCCCGATGCTCTAGCAGGCGACCCAGCAAAATCAGCGCAATAATAACGGCAGCGGCTTCAAAGTACACATCTGGCCGTAAGCCTTGGGCCAGAAACCAATGGGGAAAAAACGTGGGAAACAGCGAGTATAGAAAGGCTGTTCCCGTCCCAACAGCGACCAGGGTATCCATCGTGGCTGAGCGATGCTTAAAGGCTTTCCAAGCATTGACAAAAAAAGAACGGCCTGCCCAGACCATCACAGGTGCCGTTAGCAAAAGCTGAAACCACGGGTAATGTAGCCAGGTTGGAATAAGCGGAATGGAAAGCCCTAGCATCATGGGCAGAGAACCAATCACCAAAATTCCGCCAACCGCGAGGCTAAAGATGGTTTTGCGAATAAGCTGACGATGCTCAGCCTGCCGTGCCTGACGCTCAGCCTCATCTTCCAGGAGAAGCCCATCATCTTGGATAGGCTGAGCCATGTAACCCGCTTCCTCAATGGCCTGCTGAATTGCAGATACACCGGTTCGCTGGGGGTTGTAAGTCACGGCGGCTTGTTCAGCCCCAAAATTAACGCTGCACTCCTCGACCCCCAGAACAGCCTGAATAGCCGCTTCAATATTGTGGGCACAAGCGGCACAGCTCATGCCACGCAGCTTGAAGGTTTGACTGGCCATGAACCTGCTCCTAGGCTACGGTGTAGCCAGCGGTTGTAATGGCATCTTTAATGGCGGCCTCAGTCACGCTGGTGGTAATCTTCACCTGTTTTGTTTTTGGGTCGCCGCTTACTTGAGCTACCGGATCAAGGGACTGTACAGCTTTAGTAACCGTCTCTACGCAGGCTGAACAGGCCAGGTTGGGTACCGTTAACTCAAAGGTCATGGCTGAACCTCTCTAAGTGAATATCCCTATCTTGAAGCCTCTAGTGGACTAGAGAGTCAAGGGAGGCTAAACAACTTAAGGTTTATTTTTGGATCCGGCTTGACGCAGCTGATTCACAGTTCACTAACTACGCTGACAATAGCCTCAGTGATGCAGCTCAAGGATTCAGGTTCAATTATGTAAGGTGGCATAGTGTAGATTAACCGACCAAAAGGACGTAGCCATACACCGCGTTTTACAAACTCAGGCTGTACCACAGCCATGTCTACCGGTTGATGAAGTTCGACGACGGCGATTGCTCCCAACACCCGCACATCGCTCACGACAGGCAAGGCACGGCAGGGTTCAAGCGCTTGCCCAAGCTGCGCCTCGATTCCAGCAACCTGCCCAACCCAGTCGTAGCTGTCTAACAACGCTAGATTTTCTAGGGCCACCGCACAAGCTAAGGGATTGGCCATAAAAGTCGGCCCGTGCATAAACACCCCGGCCTCGCCCTGGGAGAAGGTCTGGCTAATTTCGCTGGTTGCCAGAGTAGCCGCCAGAGACATAAAGCCCCCTGTCAGCGCCTTACCGACACACATAAGGTCTGGACACACCTGGGCATATTCGCAGGCAAAGCGCTTGCCAGTACGGCCAAAGCCCGTAGCAATTTCATCTAGAATCAGCAGCACATTGTACTGGTCACACAGTTGCCGCGCCCGCCGCACGTAACTGGGGTGGTAGAACCGCATTCCGCCTGCCCCTTGTACCACAGGCTCAAAAATCGCGGCGGCAATGTGCTGATGATGGGCGTCAAGGATGGCCGCAAAGCTGGCAATATCTGCCTCTTGCCAGACTCCAGCGAAGGGAACTTGGGGCGCGTCGGCAAAATATTGCTCTACCAGGCTGTTGCGAAACAGGTGATGCATGCCGTTTATCGGGTCACACACTGCCATTGCCGCAAAGGTATCGCCGTGGTAACCGTGGCGGATGGTCAGGAAATGCTGCTTTTGGGGTCGTCCCCGATTATGCCAGTACTGAATGGCCATTTTCATGGCCACCTCTACCGCAACCGAACCTGAATCGCAAAAAAAAACGTGCTGAAGCGGATCCGGTGTCATCTGCACCAGGCGATGGGCCAGTTGCACCGCTGGTTGATGGGTTAACCCGCCAAACATAACGTGGCTCATGTGCCCTATCTGTTCCTGGGCAGCTTGGTTTAAGCGAGGGTGGTTATAGCCATGAATGCACGTCCACCAGGAGGACATACCATCTACCAGCCGTTCCCTAGTTTCAAGCTCCAGGTAAACTCCCTGAGCTGAGCGTACCGGAAACACTGGCCCAGAGTTAGGCATGGCGGCGTAGGGATGCCACACGTGCTGGCGATCCAGCGCCATCAGTTGCTCAATTGGCAAAAAGTTCATCTTGCCCTAACCCCGTCTAACCATTGATCTAAAAGGATTACCAGGCCGTAGGTTGAAAGGTCGCGTCGTTAGCAATGGTAACAGTATCGCCAGTTTGTTTAATCACAAATAACCCCCGCTGGTAAGCGTAGCGGTCTACCCCTTCATCAATTTCAATACCAGCTACTGCTCCATAAATGCGGTAGTCCGAGTAATGAAGAAACGCCTGCCTGAATCGCCCTAAACGGTCTAAAAAATCCTCCACATCCTGGCGAGAGAGGAGTGACTTTACCTCTATCGCCACAGCGACTTCGCCATTCACAGCAAAGATGTCGATTTCCATCTCGGCACCAGGCCGTTGAGATTTCATACGACGAGCAGTTTCTTGCAACTCAATGCCCCGTTCTTGAAATAAGCGCACGACTGAGGGTTCCACCAGGTTTTCTACAAATTGCCCCCAGCGGGTTGTGAGCCCCGCTACCTCCCGGCTCGTGTGAGCAGCAATACGCCTTAGCGCTTGCATCTCCCGGTCGGTTTCGGCGGCTCGGCGGTCGGCCGCTGCATTGAGTTCAGCTAACCGACGATCCGCCTCCGCAAAGCGGCGGTCAGCTTCAGCCTGGGAGGTTTGAAATAGGGCATAAATATCGGCAATGGTGACTGGGTCGGCCATAGGTTAACGTCTTTATCTAAATATTTAGAAAGTTTTTGACACAACGTAGGTAGGTTTCTGGATCTTCCAGCATTGGGAAATGACCAGTTTGCTTAACTAAAGCATACTCAATCTGTGAATTCAGAGCCGCGGCCTTACGCCCCAATTCTGCTGGCGTAATTTTGTCAAACTCGCCAGATACCAGCAGCGTCGGCATTGAGATTTTAGAGAACTCAACGGGCATGACCTCGGTAGCCCGCTTGCTGACCGAAGTGAAAATAGTGCCCTTGGCAGTAGCATAGTCAGCATTGAGGAAGTCCTCCAAAAACGCTACTTTCTCTGCTTTTGGAATGGGTTGGTGCAGAAAGCGCGCCATAAAGAATCTCGGCATGAGAGGAATGCGTCTCAACCATTGAGGCCGAAAGGCCACCACATAGCCCCCAAAGCGATAAAACGCCTCAAATGCCGCCTTGTCGTACTCAAAAATGCCGTTACAGGTCAAGATTGACCGGTCTACGAGGTGAGCATAGCGATTCAGGAAGAAAACTGCCACAGATGCCCCCATTGAGTGAGCATTGAGGGATACCTTAGTCAATCCCAGTGCGTCCAGCAGCGCCGCCAAATCATCCGCAAAGGTGTCTAACTCATATCCTCTTGCCTCAACAGAGGAGGCTAGCTCAGAAGCAATGACTGACCGCCCAAACCCCCGCATATCGTACAGGAGACAGTCATAGTCATCAGCCAAGGCCGCTGCCGTACTCTGCCAGTAGCGGGCCGAACCAGCCCAGCCGTGGATAAATACCATCACCGGTTTGGGAGAGGCTGAACTGCGAGGTGTGGTGCCTACCCACTCGTAATAGTGATCGACCTGGTTAACCCGCGTGTAGGCCATTGTTAAGCCGACTCAGGCTTAGGCATAGAGGAGGGGTGGAGTAGCAAATCTGCTGTAGACCGCTGTTCTACCATTTCACGGGTGATAATACAGCGCTTTAGATCTTTCCGAGACGGCAACTCGTACATTACATCCAGCATCAATTCCTCGATAATGCCGCGCAAAGCCCTGGCTCCCGTCTTGCGGCGATAGGCTTCACGGGCGATAGCCCGTAGTGCATCAGGCTTAAACTCAAGCTGAACGTTATCCATTCGCATTAGCTTTTGGAACTGCTTAACCAAAGCATTTTTGGGTTCAGTCAAAATGGCCATTAACGAGTCTTCATCCAGAGGTTCCACAACTGAAGTAGCCGGAATTCGCCCAATAAACTCGGGAATCAAGCCAAATTTAACCAGGTCATCAGGTTCTAGATGGCGTAGCACATCAGCTGCCCGCTTTTCACGCGATAATTGAGCCTCTCCAGGTTGCACAAAGCCAATAGACTTTTTACCGATACGCTGCTCAACAATTTTTTCTAACCCCACAAAGGCACCACCGCAAATGAAGAGAATGTTGCTGGTGTCGATCTGAATGCAGTCTTGATAGGGATGTTTGCGACCACCCTGAGGTGGCACATTGGCAATAGTACCTTCTAGCATTTTCAGAAGGGCTTGCTGCACCCCTTCTCCAGATACATCGCGGGTAATGGATGGATTTTCGCTCTTGCGGGCAATTTTGTCGATTTCATCGATGTAGATAATGCCGCGCTGAGCTTCTTCGACGTCTAAATCAGCCACTTGCAGCAGCCGTAGCAAAATGTTCTCTACATCTTCACCCACGTAGCCTGCTTCCGTTAGGGTGGTGGCGTCAGCTACAGCAAAGGGGACATCCAGAATACGGGCCAGGGTTTGAGCTAACAGAGTTTTGCCGCAGCCCGTGGGGCCAATTAGCAGAATATTAGATTTCTGAAGCTCAATTGTGTCATCCGTAGATTCGCCCTCTCTAGTCTGAAGGTAGCTCAGCCGCTTGTAGTGGTTATAGACCGCTACCGATAACACTTTTTTGGCCTCATCTTGGCCAATTACGTGTTCATCCAGGTAATTTTTGATCTCCCGAGGTTTGGGAATTTGACTCAAGGAAATAGCTGGAGTAGCTCGGGATCGCTCAGGAGAAGCCGTTTCTCGGCGGGGCACAGGCTGGGCCACCGCTGTCCCTGAGTCAAACAGCTCTTCGTCCAGAATTTCGTTGCACAGGTCAACGCATTCATCGCAGATGTAGACTCCCGGCCCAGCAATGAGCTTTCGAACCTGCTCTTGGGACTTACCGCAGAATGAGCATTTTAGATGGGAGTCGTACTTAGACATAACATGACCCTAATTGAGTGCCGTCACAGCCGGATGAACTGAAAGCTGATGTTGTTCAACTACATCGTCAATCAACCTATATTGCTTAGCTTCATCCGCAGACATGTAAAAATCACGCTCGGTATCAGCTTCAATACGTTCTAAAGGCTGCCCAGTATGGTAAGCGATGAGTTCATTAAGGCGGTTTTTATGGTAAAGAATTTCCTTAGCCTGAATCGCAATATCTACCGCCTGCCCCTGAGCACCGCCCAGCGGCTGGTGAATCATAATTCGAGAGCTGGGCAAAGACAGACGCTTGCCCTTAGCCCCAGCACAGAGCAAAAATGCGCCCATACTCGCGGCTAGGCCAAAGCAAATGGTGACTACATCGGGGCGAATCTGCTGCATGGTGTCGTAAATGGCCATGCCAGCTGTCACTGACCCTCCCGGAGAATTGATGTAAAGCTGCACATCCTTTTCTGGGTCCTCAGCATCAAGGTAGAGGAGCTGAGCCACGATAGAGTCCGCCACTTGCCCATCTACCGGAGTGCCCAAAAACACGATACGCTCTCGCAGCAACCGAGAGTAAATATCGAAAGCCCGCTCACCGCGGCCAGACTGCTCAACCACGACGGGCAACAGGCTATGTAACTGACTCAGACTAGCCGCAGTAGAACTCAAGCTAAGAATCGACTTATCATTCGGGTTCGATGCAATCATAGTCGGTTTATGGAATATTTCAAGAGCTGAGAGCAATGTATTTAACCAAAGTGGAGAGCTTCAGCACCGGCATTTCAGGGACAATCCCCTTGATATCTTAGAATCTAGTGAACCAAATCAGCGACTAGTGTGAAGGTAACGAATAATTCCGTAATCTTCTAATCGCCATTATGCCCCAAAAAATTTGAGCTACCGCGCTATTAACGTACTAGCCACAAAAACTTATCTGACTCGTTCGTTAATCGGCTACTCCTCTTCGGTCGTCATCAAGGTTGAGGCCGTCGTTAGCTCAGGGCTGGATGGCTCATCGGCTATGGGAGCAGCCGATTCTTCCGTAGCGTCGGTTGCTACTTCAACGTCAACATCGATCGTAGTCGTAACATCTATTTCAGTCGTTGAGTCCTCGGTTTGAGCAGGCTGTAGACTCCCTTTAGGCACTAATTCAATAGTATTGACTTCCTCCAGCCAGGCCAGAATTTTCTCCTGCAGGAGTTCTTCCTGAAGCACCTGAACCAGGCGCTCCGGATCAATCTGGCTGGGATCTTCAACTCCAGCCAGGGTTTCTTGAACCTTAGCTTCCAACACGTCTGCCTCAATCGAGATGTTTTCCTGCTTGGCTACTTCCCCCAGGGCCAGCGTGCGGCGCAGACGGTCAATAGCATCGGGACGAGCCTGTTGGCGCATAGTTTCGACTATGTCGCGGGTCAGCAGCTTGCTGACATCAATTCCCTGCCGACTCAACTGCATGATGGTTTGAGTCAGCAGAAAATCGACCTCTCGCTGAATCAACGTATTGGGAATTTCTGCCTCTAGATGGTTTACCAGCACCTCAATCAAAGCGGCGTCTTTGTTGGCCTTAGTTTCTCGTTCGGCTTCTTCGGTGTAGCGCTTTTCTAAGGAAGCCCGGAGTTCTTCAATGGTCTCAAACTCACTGACGTCTTGAGCAAAATCGTCATCTAGGTCGGGCAGTTCTTTCTCTTTAATCTCCTTAACGGTGATGGAGAAAATAACGGGCTTACCGGCCAGCTCAGACTGGGAGTAGTCATCGGGAAAGGCTATTTCCAAGTCCTTTGATTCTTCTAGGGCCATGTCTACAATGCCCTCTACAAAGCCAGGGATAAATCGCCCTGCTTCTAGCTCAACTTGAAAGTCAGTAGCAGACCCGCCGGTAAACTCTTCAAACTCTCCGGCATCGTTGCTGACCTTACCAATGAAGTCAACCACCACAACATCGCCCATTTGAGCAGCCCGATCTTCAATGGGCACCAGCGTTGCCATGTTGTTCTGGTGCTGGTTTAGGGTTGTATCAACGCGCTCTAGGTCGGGCAGGATTTCTTCAGCTTGAACAGAAAGCCCCTTGTACTGCTTTAGGGTTACTCGGGGCGGCACATCCACTGCCGCCGCAATGGTCAAAGCCTGACCAGGTTCGTACTGGTTGACCAAATCATCAAAGGATGACTTGAGCTGATAGTTGCCAATGGCTTCAATTTTTTCCTGCTTGATGGCTTGATCGACAGCCGATTGCACCAGCTCTTCTAGCACAGCCGCCTTAAATTGGGTGACGCCAATTCGCTGTAGAAACACTGGGCGCGGCACTTTGCCCTTACGAAAGCCAGGAACATTGACGGTACGCATTAACTTACTGAGTACCTGTTCATGGGTCTTTTGAGACATCTCCGGCGAGATTTCTATTTCCAATCCCACCTGGCTGTCGGGCAGTACTTCCTGGGTAACTTTCATGGGGTTCTTGACTACAGAGCTATTCTTCGAGAACTTTTGACGCAATTAATTAGCATACTCTAAATGAAATGTTCTGGTTGGTGATGGTTAAGCAACGATGCACCCATCAAGAGAACTAGGCGTAGATGTTACTATCAGCGAATAGTTTTGACTACTGAGCTAACGAGGACAAAGCCGTGTCGAATGGGTTGAATGTGGCGATTTTAGGAGCTACCGGCGCTGTAGGTGCTGAACTCCTGGCGATTTTAGAACAGCGCTCCTACCCAATTAAAGACCTGACGCTACTGGCTTCTGCCCGTTCTGCTGGGACTACCTTGTTCTTTCAGGGCGTGCCTTTGACCGTACAAGCCCTGAGTGAGGGCGCATTTCGGGGTGTTGACCTGGTGCTAGCTTCAGCCGGGGGAACAATTTCTCAGGAATGGTTGCCCAAAGCTGTAGCGGCAGGGGCGATCGCGATCGACAACTCCAGCGCCTTTCGGATGGATCCTCAAGTGCCACTGGTGGTGCCAGAGGTCAACCCTGAAGCCGCTAAAACTCATCAGGGAATTATTGCTAACCCAAATTGCACTACTATTTTGATGTCCTTAGCCGTATGGCCGCTGCATCGGGTGCAGCCCTGCAAACGTCTAGTTGTGGCGACCTACCAGTCGGCCAGCGGTGCCGGGGCCCGTGCCATGGAAGAGATGAAACAGCAAGCGCAGGCCATCCTTGCAGGTCAGCCGCCAGTGACTGAGATTTTTCCCTACCCTCTGGCGTTCAACTTGTTTCCCCACAACTCAGCCCTTAACGACTTGGGCTACTGCCAAGAAGAAATGAAGATGGTAAGCGAAAGCCGTAAGATTTTTGGATCTCCAGATCTACGGATTTCGGCCACCTGCGTGCGGGTTCCCGTACTGCGGGCACACTCTGAAGCCGTTAACATAGAGTTTGAACAGCCTTTTGCGGTAGAAGAGGCAAGGCAGCGGTTGGAACAGGCTCCTGGTGTTAGGTTGGTGGAAGACTGGGGACGAAACTATTTCCCTATGCCCATCGAAGCCAGTGGCCAAGATGATGTGCTGGTAGGTCGTATTCGTCAAGACATTTCTAATCCAAATGCTCTGGAACTTTGGCTGAGCGGTGATCAAGTTCGTAAGGGAGCAGCCCTAAACGCCGTTCAAATTGCTGAGTTGCTCACCGTCAAAACTGGTCTAGCCGCTCCGTTGAATGTCTAACATCCTGGCCAAGGTCTGATGGCAACACTAATCCAGTCCCTCAGACAAGGTTGTATAATCCAGAGGCAGCGGTTAAGGTAGTTTTGGGGTGTGGCTGCCCCGCTTACAGATTGAGGTAACGGAGTCGAGTGGTATATTTCGGCAGAGTGCTTACGGCCATGGTGACGCCATTCTCCCAGGATGGTTCTGTCAACTACGCGATGGCTGAGCGCTTAGCTGACCATCTAGTGCGTCATGGCAGCGATGGCCTGGTTATCTGTGGGACAACGGGGGAATCTCCAACTCTAAGCTGGGACGAAGAGTATCAGCTTTTTAAGACGGTCAAGCAGGCCGTTGCCGGTCGTGCTAAGGTAATTGCGGGTACAGGGTCGAACTCTACCTATGAAGCCATTGAAGCCACCCGCAAGGCCAGTCATTTAGGGCTAGATGGTGCCCTTCAGGTGGTGCCCTACTACAATAAGCCGTCTCAAGAAGGTCTGTATCAGCACTTCAGCCAGATAGCTCAGGCCGTACCCGACTTGCCGCTAATGCTTTACAACATTCCCGGTCGAACTGGCTGTAATTTGACCGTAGACACGATTGCTCGGCTAGCTCAAATCCCTAACATTGCGGCGATTAAGGAAGCCAGTGGCAACCTTGATCAGGTCAGCCAAATTCGTTGCCATACGGCCGATGATTTTTTGATTTACTCCGGCGACGACTCGCTAACTCTGCCGATTCTGGCCGTAGGTGGCGCTGGCGTGGTCAGCGTGGCTAGCCACCTGGTTGGCCTGCAACTTCAGCAAATGATTCAAGCCTATGAAGTCGGAAAGGTGAAATTAGCCACTGATATTCACCTGAGTCTGCTGCCACTGTTTAAGGTTCTCTTTATTACCACCAACCCAGTACCTGTTAAAGTAGCGCTGGCTCTTCAGGGATGGGAGGTTGGTTCAGTACGCCTGCCACTCTGTCTGCCTGAAGCCTCTGTTAAAGCGGCTATTGCCGACGTGGTAAAGCAGATTCCGACTATGGTGCCTGAAGCTGTGGGTTGAAAAGTGTTTTGGCTTTAGCTCTAGCCAATTCTTCCCTAGCTGGCCATTACAGCCCGCGCAGACAATTGAATACGCTTTCTCAGCTTTATTGGTGAAAAGCTTTAGTTACCTTAATGTTTCTTGGTATCTCTAACAGTATGTCATGTGATTTTCTTAAGTTTCTATTGTCGTTTGGCTTTGGTTCTTCTACGGGTCAGATTTCTAAGCTGAAATTAGTAGCCAGTCGGTTGGCTGGCCACGCAGGGTATTTTGTACAGTACGAATCCGCTTGTCTACCAGAGCGCAAGCAGGCTTTTCTTCATTTTTGATTCTGGCTTTGAAATCGAGATTTCATTGGTTTTCTAACTTTCTAATCCACGAGACGGTTGTTTATGACTGCAAAAAACGCTAATCAAGCCCTCAAGATTATTCCCCTGGGCGGGCTGCATGAAATTGGGAAAAATACCTGTGTATTTGAAATTAATGACGAAATCATGCTGCTTGATGCTGGGCTTGCCTTCCCTACCGATGGCATGCACGGCGTCAATATTGTGCTGCCCGATGTCACTTACTTGCAAGAAAATCGGCACAAAATCAAGGGCATGATTGTCACCCACGGCCACGAAGACCATATTGGGGGAATCGCTTTTCATCTCAAGCAATTTGATATTCCAGTAATCTATGGCCCTCGCTTAGCGATGGCCCTACTAGAAGACAAACTGGAAGAAGCTGGTGTGTCCGATCGCACAGAACTGCGCCGGATACGACCTCGCGAAACGGTGCGCGTGGGTAATTCCTTTTTGGTGGAATATATCCGTAACACTCACTCTATTGCTGACAGTTGCTCGGTCATTATTCACACCCCAGTTGGTGTGGTCATTCATACTGGCGACTTTAAGTTTGACTTTACCCCAGTCGATGGAGAGACCTTTGATGTGCAGAAACTGGCTGAAGCCGGTGAGCGGGGGGTTCTTTGTCTCATTAGCGATTCTACCAATGCCGAATTGCCGGGGCATACACCGTCAGAACGAACGGTCTTTCCTAACCTTGACCGAGAATTTGCCAAGGCTGAAGGGCGCTTGATTGTCACCACATTTTCCTCGTCGGTGCATCGGGTCAACATGATTTTGGAACTGGCCCAGAAGCACAATCGCAAGGTGTTTGTGGTGGGGCGCTCTATGCTAAACGTAATCGCCCACGCCCGCGACTTAGGCTACATTAAATGCCCTGATAGCCTGTTTCACCCGCTGCGGAGTCTGCCCCAAACCGCTGATGAAAATGTGTTAATTCTGACCACTGGTTCTCAAGGGGAGCCTATGGCCGCGCTCACCCGCATTGCTGACGATGCCCATCGACAAATCAGAATCAAAACTGGGGATACCGTCGTGTTTTCAGCCAACCCGATTCCTGGTAACACCATTGCTGTGGTTAACACCATCGATAAGCTAATGATGCGCGGCGCTAGAGTTGTCTACGGCAAAGAGAAAGGCATTCACGTCTCTGGGCACGGTTCCCAAGAAGACCAGAAGCTGATGCTAGGGCTCACCCGCCCCAAGTACTTTCTGCCGGTACACGGTGAACACCGGATGCTGGTCAAACACGCTGAAACTGCCCAAAGCATGGGTGTTCCGGCTGATCATATGGTGATTGTACAAAATGGCGACATTGTCGAAGTTGACGCTGACGGCATCCGCATCGCTGGGCAAGTGCCCTCTGGAGTAGAACTGGTTGACTCGTCAAGAGTTAGTGTGGTTGGTCGAGATATTTTGAAAGACCGCCAGCAGCTGGCCGAAGATGGAGTAGTTTCAATTGCTGCCACCATTGATAGCCAAGGCAAACTAGCGGCTGAGCCAACGGTACAACTACGCGGTGTAGCTCACTCAGTTAATCCAGAACGACTTCAGCAAGCCGTTAAACAGGTGCTAACTCAGGTACTCGAAACCCACGGCTCAGAATTAATCGTCAACAGCCAAGGGGCAAAGCCTACGATTGATTGGGATGGCTTGAAGGCCGTTATGGAGCGGGATTTGCGACGCCTGTTGCGGCGGGAGCTTGATAAGCGGGATCCGCTGCTTATGCTACTGCTTCAAGGCACCTCAGCGGCAGCAATGGCTAGCCGCGATCCAGCAATAGTGTCAGTCTCTTAAGCTAAGGGCTTTTAGGTAAGCACGGTTCGCTGCCGGCTAGGCAGGTAAAGCCTGGGTTAGCCGAGTAAATGGGGCATGGCGGCAATGGCAGTATTTTCTGCCATAGACTAGAAGTATAGGCGTTCTATGCTATGCCTGTGGCTTAACGCTATAATGCTGTCAAGCAAGAGCAGACGTGCTCAGGTAGGGAACCCATAGCACGTGTTTTGAGGGGCTATCAGTCCTTGACGCTGAGTGCTTCCCGAAAAGGATTCCTGTGTAGTATTGCCGGTTTGTTAAAGCCTGTTTTGGCATCAGCAAGAATTCTGAAGCGGCCCGGTTAGCGAGCGACCCATCTATGCCTATCAAGGTCATAACCCTGGCCCCGTGGCTCTGGTTATGACAGTAGCTCTCTTGCCATCTATCCTGATTGCCCGGTCTGAGCGAAGCATGGGATTAAGCCCATCGCTTCGGCTCACCCGTTTTAGTGGAAAGTATTGAGTTTTATCCGCCCTAGTGAGCGTTGTACGAGGAATTTGAATGCCGAAGCAGATTATTATTGCTGAGCAGCACCGGATCGCCGCGGTTTTTTCAGAAGATCAGATTCAAGAGCTAATTGTGGCCACTGGTAGCCACCAGGTTAGCGACATTTATCTAGGTACCGTTGAGAACGTCTTGCCTGGCATTGATGCCGCCTTCGTCAACATTGGCGATAGTGAGCGCAATGGGTTCATGCACGTCTCTGATTTAGGCCCCCTGCGGTTGAAACGGATGGCAGGCTCCATCACCGAGTTAGTGGCTCCCCAGCAAAAAGTGCTGGTGCAAATTATGAAGGAGCCTACTGGCAATAAAGGGCCACGATTAACCGGCAATATTACGTTGCCGGGCCGCTATCTAGTCTTGATGCCCTACGGACGGGGCGTTAATCTCTCTCGCCGCATCCGTAGCGAGAATGAGCGCAACCGTTTGCGCGCTCTGGCCATTTTAATTAAGCCCGCCGGTATGGGCTTGCTAGTGCGCACTGAAGCAGAGGGTATCAGTGAAAATGCAATTATTGAAGATTTAGAAGCCCTGCAAAAGCAGTGGGAGAGTATTCAGCAGCAGGCGCTCTCAACTCGCCCGCCCGCTCTGCTTAATCGAGATGATGACTTTATTCAGCGAGTGCTGCGAGACGTTTATAATTCTGACGTTAACCGCATTGTTACCGATTCCAGCACTGGCCTTAAACGAGTTAAGCAACATTTAGCCAACTGGAGTGATGGCCAGGTACCCAGCGGCGTACTAATTGATCAGCACCGAGAACGAGTGTCCATCCTGGAATATTTCCGCGTTAACGCAGCCATTCGGGAAGCACTTAAGCCCAGGGTAGATTTACCCTCTGGCGGCTACATCATCATCGAGCCTACCGAAGCCCTCACGGTAATTGACGTTAACTCAGGCTCATTCACACGCTCGGCCACGGCCCGCGAGACGGTACTTTGGACAAATTGCGAAGCCGCCACAGAAATTGCCCGCCAGTTGCGTCTGCGCAACATTGCTGGCGTCATTATCGTGGACTTCATCGATATGGACTCTCGCCGCGACAAGCTGCAAGTGTTAGAGCACTTCAGTAAGGCGTTACGGGCGGACAAAGCTCGTCCTCAAATTTCCCAACTGTCTGAGCTTGGCTTAGTTGAGCTGACCCGCAAGCGCCAGGGGCAAAACATCTACGAGTTGTTTGGCCGCCCTTGCCCAACCTGTGGTGGGTTAGGACACTTGGTTCAGCTTCCAGGGGATACCCCTGCCGATGGTGTACCGCCTGCGCCTAAGGCTTTGACCTCAATCCCAGGTGGAGAGAGTCCGTTGTTGCCGGTTCTGCGGGATACACCGTTAGATACCTTTGGCGCTCAATCCGACCTGCAAGAGTTGGACTTAGTCAATCACCCCAGCTATCAAGACAAGTCGAACAAGGGAAATCGGCGGCGACGACGGCGAGAGCCACTACCAGGGCGCAGTAACGGCAAAGAATCTCCGATTCCCAGAGAGACCTTGCCCTTGCCTGGGCTAGCGAAAGATATCCCCAGTGACCCTATTGCTGAACCCCTCTCAGCTCTACCAGGAGAAGAGGAAAAAGCCCCAACGCGGCTGAACCGCGGACGGACTAGTAGTCGGGAGGATAAGAAACCGGCTAACCCACCTCAAGTCGTAACCGTTGAAATGACCCCCGATGAGCAACGAGTTTATGCCATGATGGGCGTCTCTCCACTGGTGTTAGCCCCTAACCAGGACATTGTCGATCCGCGCAATGTCGTCATTTCTGTGGTGGGGCTAGGTCAGGCTCCTGCCGTAGAGGAATTATCACCACCCGACATCCGCCAAACTCTGTCGCCTGACTTAGCTGAAGATAGCCCTCAGTCTGTTCTAGTGGCCTCTGATACCACAGTTCCGGCAATAACCTCTATAGAGCCTGCTCTAGAAGTCGGAGCCGTAGCTGTTGAAATGATAGACCCGTTAGAAGGCTCCATAGCTGATGAAATGGAAACTTCGGCCATGGAGGTAGATAATTTAGTGCGTCGCCGCCGTCGCCGCCGTTCATCAGCCAATGACAATGGTTCTGATGATTAATAGGTGCCTGCCGTTTAGCCTCTATTTCAAATGCGTATAGCTGGCGTTGATGAAGTAGGGCGGGGAGCCTTATTTGGGCCAGTCGTTGCTGCAGCTGTGGTGGTGTCAGAATCCGCCTGCCTACAGCTACAAGCTCTGGGTGTAACTGACAGCAAACGTCTAAGCCCTGGCCGTCGAGAGAGCTTAGTCAGCCCCATTCAAACCCTGGCTGTTGATTATGCGCTGGGCCTGGCCTCAGTCCAAGAAATTCAGCGCCTTAATATTTTGCAGGCCACTCTACTGGCTATGAAGCGAGCGGTCTATCGTCTCAGGTATCCGCCCGATTTATGCCTGGTAGATGGCAACCAGGCCATTCCTAACTTGGACTTGCCTCAACGCTTAGTGATTCAGGGAGATCAAAACCATACAGAGATTGCCGCCGCCAGCATTCTGGCCAAGGTTTGGCGAGATACCTTAATGACTCGCCTAGATCGTCGTTACCCAGGCTATGGGCTAGCGGCGAATAAAGGCTACGGCAGCGTCTATCACCGCCAAGCTATTCAACGCTTGGGCGCAACTGCCCAACACCGGCATTCCTTTAAAGGCTGTAGCCTGCGTATTGCGCTCTGATTTGGTACAGGGATAATCCCAGGTAAAAAGACCTAGCCGCGATGACGAGTTTCGAGCTATTACTCAGGTCATCATTATTCTAGGGCGATCGCCTGCCCAGGCATCACCAGCGGACATGGGCTGCCATCGTTGGCGTCGGGTGGAATTAGCGCCACCGCGTGGGGCACCGGACGAGGCTCGTAACCCACTAGCGATTCACCCCGATAGGCCAGAGAGGTGCTGGCTCCTGAATCTAGCATCACGGCGTCTCGCAAGCCGGCTTGGTGAAGCAAAATGCCCAGTTCTATGGAATCAACCATTGTATGGCTAACTCCGACGACGGGCTGCCCGGCCTGGTTGATTCCCCAGAAAGCGCGATGGCGCCTGGCATCGAAATCGAACAACGTGCCAAAACTACTGGCTGGCTGCGGTTGTCCATCCTTAACTAACCAGGCTGCACCCACAAAGGCATCCGTGACCCCGGGCAATGTTCTATAAAGCCCAGCCAGTGTATTATGCTGCGCCGCATCAAAGGGCACAAAGCTGACTTGGTCGGGGGCAATTAGCACAAGTGGGCGACCATTCAAAAGCGGATTTTCGCTGGCATTACCAGGCACAAACTGCTTGGTGCTCTGGCTTAATACCGGGCCAATCATTACATTAGAGTCCAGATACTTAAGGGAGAAGAATCCTCCATCAACAGCCCCTACTGCATTGGTACCCGATAAAATTTCAGGTAGCTGGTAGCGGCTATCGGCATGAATAGTAACGGGTTTTCCGCCACTAATTAGAGTCAGCGAGTGGCCAACGGCTTCATGCTTCCTCATCTCGACCGGGGTAGAAAAATTGAACTCATTGTCGGCAACAGGCGGCAGGACTTCGGCATCCACCTCGGCAGTTGTGAGGTCTACTGGTAGTGCCTCTCCACCCCAGGCCTGATCCAGCAGCGCTTCCAGGTTAGACTGCCCAAAGCGCTCAATCTCAAGTAACGACCCAGACGCTCCAGCAAATTGTTCGTTCTCTTGCCGCATTGTAAAGGCCGCCAAATATCCCGCTTTGGCTACGGCTTGCGCCACACGCTCATCGTAGTAGCCAGTAGGGTAACTAAAGTAGCGAATTGGGATGCCGAGTTGTTCTTCTAAGCGGCGCTTTGACTCCACCAGTTCATAAATCAGGGCTTCATCACTAAAGGTGCGCAAATCAGGGGGGTGAGTCACGCTGTGGGAGGCAATTGTCACCAGGGGTTCAGCCGCCATAGTTTTGAGCTGTTCCCAGGTCACAGTTGAGCGCCCGGCCACCGTGCCATCTACCTTGCCAGGAAATATAAAGAACGTGGCCGGTACCTTATACTTTTGCAACAGCGGAAGAACATGTTCATAGTGGCCTGCATAGCCGTCATCAAACGTAATCACAATCGGTTTGTCTGGCAGGGGTTCACCCGTGCGTAGATGCTGAATCAGTTGATCCAGGCTAATCGGCGTCAGGCCATTGTCTAAAAGAGTTTGAAGATGACTCTCAAACTGCTCAGGCACCAGGTCAAAAAAGACCTCAGGCTCTGTCAAAACATCGTGATACATCAGCACCGGTACGCGGGCATTGGCCGCCTGGGGATGAATTTCCGGCCAGGTTACAGCCGCCAGGTTTCCCATATCCACTTGGCCCAGAGTAGACGTGGCCTGTTGCAACATATCCGCCTGAAACAATCCCAGCTCTGTTGATTCAGACATCGAGCTACCGGGAACACGACATAACTTCTCGCTGCTGACGACAGCAGGAAACGCATCTACCCCAGGGGAATGCTGAAACGCCATCAATGTTGGGCTAAATGCTAGGGGTGGTTGTTCTCCCCTAACACTAAGTACCCCGGCCACCGGCACACTAAGTACCCCGGCCACCGGCACCGCGGCCCCAACTACAAAAGCACCTGCCCCGATGGTCAGGATTGTTTTAATCTTCGATACCGGAGGACGCCCCCATTTCAGCCCTTTACCCATCACCTAGACCCCACACCACACACGTAACACCATGACTGCGGCCAAAAGCCCAACATATTCTACTGGGGAAACAAAGCCCTGAACGACAAAAACTACCAATAGCTTTGATTAAGCTTCAGTTAATGCCGACGACAAGAGAGGGGAAATTCAGCGAACCATCGGCATACTATAGACTTACTGGCTATTTCTATCCTCCTATGACCCTAACGATCGCCTACCTGGGGCCTGCGGGCACCTACTCTCAACTGGCGGCCCTGGCCTACAGCCTGGAATTGGAGCAGCAGGGGCAGCAACCCGTTCAACTCGAAGCTTTTCCGAGTATTCCTAAAGCTATGCAAGCCACAGCAGCGGGGCTAACCACACTAACCCTGGTACCGGTAGAAAATTCCATCGAAGGCGGCGTAACGACTACCCTCGATACACTCTGGCGACTGAGCCAGCTTCAGATTCACCACGCCTTGGTGATGCCAATTCGCAACGGCTTTTTATCCTACGCTCCATCCCTAGAGCAGGTTCAGGTGGTTTATTCCCATCCCCAGGCCCTCTCCCAGTGTCAACTCTGGCTAGAGCAGCAGGTGCCTCAAGCTACTCTAGTACCGACCAGTTCTACCACAGAGGCTCTCCGGCACTTGTCCGATAACCCAACCGTAGCGGCCATTTCCTCAGAGTGGGCGGCTCAGCTCTACAACTTGCCGATTCTAGTCCACAACATCAATGACCATATCGATAACTGCACTAAGTTCTGGGTGTTGGGGCCACCTGTTGACAAAGACAAGCTTCTGCATGAAAAAGGGTATACCTCGTTAGCGTTTACCCTGCCGGTTAATGCCCCCGGCGCACTGCTGAAACCATTACAGGTTTTTGCTCATCATGCCATCAATTTGAGCCGTATTGAGTCTCGCCCAGCTAAGCGAGCCCTGGGAGATTACCTATTCTTTGTCGATTTAGAAACAAGTAGCCAATCGCCAAACCATCAAGACGCTATCCAAGAACTGTCAGCTTGTACTGAGAGCCTGATTAACTTTGGCAGCTATGACTTGATTAAAGTTGATCACAATTTGGCGGTTGCCAAGGCAAAACTTGCGGCTTTGGAAGAAATTTCTGGCCAGGGGTAGCTTTTGGCACTGATGACCTTGGACTAGCCTTACAAAACAGATGCACCGTGCAGCAATTTAGGTGGTGAAGGTTTCACTTTTGCAGTAGCGCTAAGCTGACTAGGTGTATGCAAGGTGTTTCTGAAACCTTGGGGTCGATTAGTCGGGTTGAGCCTCAAACCCTAAACCTCGAACCCTAAATCCCGATTTTCTATTCCAATTTCCTTAAGCGCCGTGCGAGCCGCTAGGTGATTGCGGGTTGAGGTTAAAATTTCAGCTTCGCGCTCCAAGCGGGCCTCAGTGTCGTTCATTTCCAGGAGTGATTGTTGCTCTAAAGCAACGCCATGCAAATTGCTGGCCACCCAATAGGATAGTTCAATGGGAACGCTGGGGATATTGTCAGGAATTTCAATATCTTGGCTGGTGAGCTTTGCCGATAAATGCACCACATCTCGCAAGAGTTGATCTACGTTGGAAGCCAGGGGAGCAAGGTCTTGTTCCGTTGGCTTATCCTCAACCCACTCCACTAGCCCAACCCGATAGGGTTTTTCACGCACATAGCGCAATACCCGAAAGCGCTGCTGACCAATGGTCAGAATTTTCATACGATCATCGGGCAAGCGCTGATAGTGCAAAATTTCAGCACAACAGCCAACTTGAGCTGGCTCTCCAGTGTTGGGATCAAGCATCAACACCCCAAAGCGGCGATCGCCCTGCAGAATGGTGTTCATCATGATCCGATAGCGGAACTCAAAAATATGTAGAGGCAAATGTCGGCCAGGAAATAAAACTAGCTCTGGCAGGGGAAAAAGCGGTAGCTCTCTCACAGATATGGAATTAGAGAATGCCATGGGTGCCCTTCAGGGAATCTAGGCTAAGCCTCAATTAGGCTGGGCCAGCCGTAACACTTTTTAATATAGCGCTTATCTTGGCCAACACCTAGTCAGAATACCCATGACTGAAATAGAGTTGTCTACTTCAGATTTCAGGCTGAGTAGATTGTTCCATTGCTCGACCACAGTACACCAAGCGACGACACTTGGTCGCCGCTTGCGGTTAGTGACCACTGCGAATGAGTTGGCTACAGCTTTACTTCAATATCTACCCCGGCGGGTAAATCCAGCTTCATCAGAGCGTCAATGGTTTTAGAGGACGGCTGGTAAATATCAATAATGCGCCGATGAGTACGGCTTTCAAAGTGCTCTCGTGAGTCTTTGTCTACGTGGGGCGAACGTAGCACGCAGTAAATTCGCCGCTTGGTCGGCAAAGGAATAGGGCCAATTGCTGTAGCGTTGGTGCGGTTGGCGGTATCAACAATCTTTTCACAGGATGTATCCAACAATCGACGGTCAAAGGCTTTCAAACGAATCCGAATTTTTTGCTGCTGAATTGTAGCCACGGGTTTACTCCACTTAAATTTTCAAGGTTCAACAAATAACGCTCAGACAAACAACAGGGGCAAGTCAATGCATCAACTTGCCCCTGCTACCAGAAGTCAGGGATGACCTACTTCAAGATCTTAGAGACCACACCTGCACCTACAGTCCGGCCACCCTCACGAATAGCGAACCGCATCCCCTGCTCAATAGCGATGGGGTTGATCAGTTCAACGGTCATTTTGATACGGTCGCCGGGCATTACCATCTCAGCATTACCGCCTTCGTCATCGGTAAAGGCTTTGATGGTGCCGGTTACATCGGTGGTACGCACATAGAACTGAGGTTTGTAACCCGCAAAGAAGGGAGTGTGACGACCACCCTCTTCCTTCTTCAGAATGTACACTTCAGACTCGAACTCGGTGTGCGGAGTAATGCTGCCGGGCTTGGCCAGCACCATGCCGCGCTCAATTTCTTCCTTCTGAATACCGCGCAGCAGCAGACCGACGTTATCGCCAGCCATACCCTCATCCAGGGTCTTCTGGAACATCTCTACCCCAGTAACGGTCAGGCTGCGGGTATCTCTAATCCCCACCAGCTCAACAGTTTCACCCACTTTGACCTTACCGCGCTCAATCCGACCAGTAGCGACGGTGCCGCGACCGGTGATAGAGAATACATCTTCCACGGCCATCAAGAAGGGTCTATCGACTTCCCGCTCAGGCGTGGGGATGTATTCATCAACGCTGTCCATCAGTGCCAAGATTTTATCTACCCACTCGTCGTCGCCCCGCTGAATTTTGGGGTTAGCCGTCAGCGCTTCCACGGCCATCAGAGCAGACCCAGAGGTGATGGGGATATCATCACCAGGGAAATCGTAGGAGCTAAGCAGTTCACGAACCTCCAGCTCAACCAGTTCCAATAATTCCTCGTCGTCTACCTGGTCTTGCTTATTCAGGAAAACTACGATGCTGGGCACACCGACCTGCTTGGCCAGCAGAATGTGCTCACGGGTTTGGGGCATGGGGCCATCAGCAGCAGAGCAAACCAGAATGGCACCATCCATTTGGGCCGCCCCGGTAATCATGTTCTTCACGTAGTCAGCGTGACCCGGACAATCTACGTGCGCGTAGTGACGACTTTCGGTTTCATACTCCACGTGGGCCGTGTTAATAGTAATGCCACGAGCCTTCTCTTCAGGAGCCGCGTCGATCTCGTCGTACTTACGAGCCTTAGCCGAACCAGACGCGGCCAGCGTCATGGTGATAGCTGCCGTTAGGGTCGTTTTGCCATGGTCAACGTGACCAATGGTGCCGATGTTGACGTGTGGTTTAGTTCGTTCAAACTTTTCGCGTGCCATTTACGTTACGTGTCCTTTCCTTTTCTAAGCGTTCCCACTGTTTTTAGAGATAATGGCCTCAGCCACGTTTCTAGGAACTTCACCATAGTGGCTAAATTCCATCGAAAAAATGCCCCGACCCTGCGTTTTTGAGCGGATGTCGGTAGCATAACCAAACATCTCAGCTAAGGGTACATCGGCGGTAACCTTTGCAACGCCAGCCTCCGATCCCATGCCCTCGATCTGACCACGTCGGGAGTTCAAATCCCCCATGACATCACCCAGAAAGTCTTCCGGAACTTCAACCTCGACCTTCATAACGGGCTCAAGAAGGACGGGAGATGCCTTCATGACGGCTTCTTTCATCGCCATCGATCCTGCAATCTTAAAGGCCATTTCCGAAGAATCTACCTCGTGGTAAGAGCCGTCGGTTAGCGTAGCCTTTAGATCAATCACGGGATACCCAGCTAGGATACCAGATTCGCAGGCTTCTTTCATGCCCTGTTCAGCAGGAGGGATGTATTCCTTTGGAATTACACCTCCTACAATTTTAGACACAAATTCAAAACCGCTGCCGGGTTCAGCAGGTTCTACCTCAACCACCACATGACCATACTGGCCCTTGCCACCGCTCTGGCGCACAAATCGGCCCTCGGCTTGAGTGGCTTTACGAATCGTTTCTCGATACGCTACCTGCGGAGCACCAATATTAGCTTCTACTTTGAATTCTCGCAACATCCGGTCTACAAGAATATCTAGATGAAGCTCTCCCATTCCGGCAATAACGGTCTGGTTGGTTTCGGGATCAGTGCTGACTCGGAAGGTCGGGTCTTCTTCCGAAAGGGATTGCAGCGCTTTTGACAGCTTGTCCATATCCTGCTTGGTCTTAGGCTCGACCGCTACAGAGATAACTGGCTCTGGCACAAATAGCGACTCTAGGACAATTGGATGATTGGGATCACAGATGGTGTCACCCGTGAAGGTATCCCTGAGGCCGATGGCAGCGCCTAAATCCCCGGCCCGCAGTTCATCTACCTCAATGCGGTCGTCCGCCTTGAGTACGATTAACCGAGAAATCCGTTCCTTCTTGTCCTTTGTGGCGTTGTAGATATAACTTCCCTTTTTCAAGACGCCAGAATAAACTCGCACGAAGGTCAAACGCCCGTAGGGATCGGCCATAATCTTAAATGCCAGGGCCGCCAAAGGAACCTCGTCATCGGCGGCTCGTTCAGCGGTTTCACCGTTAGGTAAAACCCCTTGAATAGGAGGCACGTCAATGGGAGCAGGCAGATAGTCAACGACGGCATCCAGCAATAGCTGAATCCCACGATTCTTAAAGGCTGAACCACAGAGGACAGGCACCAGATTGCCGTTGATGCTACCCTGCCGAAGCGCAGCGACAATTTCTTGGTCAGTTAGAGCCTGCCCGTCTAAGTACTTTTCCATCAGAGCATCGTCGGTTTCGGCAATGGCTTCTACCAAATTAGTGCGATACTCTTCGGCAACCTCCAGAATGTCTTCAGGAATTTCTGTATCCTCAATGTTTTCGCCCAGGTCATCGTGGTAAATGCGTGCCCGCATAGCCACCAGATCAACGACACCTCGAAAATCACTTTCGGCTCCAATCGGCACCTGAACCGGCACAGCATTGGCTCCCAAGCGATCCCGAAGCTGCTGATACACCTTAAAAAAGTTCGCCCCAGTGCGATCCATCTTGTTGACAAAAGCAATGCGCGGCACATTGTAACGATTAGCTTGTCGCCAAACCGTTTCAGACTGGGGCTGCACCCCGCCAACCGAGCAAAACACCGCAATTACGCCATCGAGAACGCGCATGGAGCGCTCTACCTCAATGGTGAAATCCACGTGACCTGGGGTATCGATGATATTAATTTGGTGATTGCGCCAACTCGTACTGATTGCAGCAGCGGTAATCGTAATCCCACGTTCTCGCTCCTGCTCCATCCAGTCCGTAACAGCGGTACCTTCATGAACCTCACCAATTTTGTGAACGATCCCCGAATAGTAGAGGATGCGCTCTGTGGTGGTAGTTTTGCCCGCATCGATATGAGCGGCAATCCCAATATTTCTTACTCGCTCTAAGGGAGTGGTTCGTGCCACAGCGACCTCCTCATTGCTTTGGGCTAGTCAACGCTAGCCGCTTACCTCCAGTCAACGGCTCCAGTACCAAATGCGTAGATAAATTTTAGACACTCAAAAAGCAACCTGCCAACGCTAGCTTCGGAGCTTAGTAACGATAGTGGGCAAAGGCTTTGTTGGCCTCAGCCATGCGGTGAGTTTCCTCACGCTTGCGCACGGCACCACCCGTCTCGTTAGCCGCATCCATCAATTCATTGGATAGCTTGATGGCCATCGATTTACCAGGCCGCTGGCGAGAAAACTGAGTTAGCCAGCGGAGGGCCAGCGCCACACCCCGCTCGGGCCGAACCTCCATCGGCACTTGATAGGTGGCACCACCGACCCGGCGAGCCTTGACCTCAACCAGGGGGGTAGTATTACGCACAGCCCGCTCAAATACCTCAAGGGGGTCTTGACCACTGCGCTCCTTGATAATGGCAAAGGAATCGTAAACAATTCGATCAGCCAGAGAGCGCTTGCCACTGGTCATAAGGCGGCGGCTCATCATAGTGATGAGGCGGCTGTTGTAGACAGGATCAGCCGGAACAGGGCGCTTCTGGATAGTAGTACGACGGGACATAAATTCAGACTTCCAAAGACTGTAGAACTTGGACTAATAAAGAAAACCGCACACTTTGGGAATTTGATTATCCCTTCGGTCGTTTAGCACCGTATTTAGAGCGTCCCTGGCGACGATCTTTAACCCCAGCCGTATCCAACGTGCCGCGAATAATGTGATAGCGAACCCCTGGCAAGTCCTTAACCCGCCCGCCCCGAATCATCACCACAGAGTGCTCTTGCAGGTTATGCCCAATACCAGGAATGTAGGCCGTTACCTCAAAACCAGAGGTCAAACGTACCCGCGCCACCTTACGTAGTGCCGAGTTGGGCTTCTTGGGGGTAGTGGTGTACACACGAGTACATACCCCGCGGCGCTGAGGACAGCTCTTTAGGGCTGGAGACTTAGTCTTTTTCTCAGTTTTTTGGCGCTCATTCCGGATGAGTTGCTGAATCGTGGGCATAGATGATGGCTCTAGGGCTAGGAGTAGGTTGAATGCTTCCAAAGTTTTCACACAAGTGCTGATTCTAGCATCTGAAAAACACTTTCGTCAAACTTGAATTAACCTCTGTTAGGGCAGCTTTTTTGGGATAAACACCTGAATCCAAAACTACCCCTGGTAGCTAGCGCAAGTTAACTGCCGTGGCTTCGCAGTCGCCGGACGAATAGTCTGCCGTCAACGAAAATGAGTTGCCACAACCACAGGTCTGAGCAGCCTGGGGGTTCACGAAGCGAAAGCCGCCCCCCATCAAATCTTCTGAGAAATCAACCGTAAGCTCTTGAATGTAAGGGAGCAGTGAGTCAGCCACCAGCACCTCTAGTGCTCCACAGTCCACCACCACCTCTGACGCCAGAGCAACACCAGCAGGACGAAGCTGGTACGTCCACTCCAAGCATCCACTGGGCTGTAGATGCAGACGAACCCGACGAGGTTGGTCTGGTTGTCCCTGCAGCAAACGCTTTAGCTCTTGAACTGCAGCCGGTCGAAGGTGAATCATGGCGGCTCAAACCATTAGCTGTGGATGAGAGCCAGGGTATCACGCCCAGCCTAACCTCAGTGATTTACTCTCTATATGAAAAGAGCCGTGTCTCCTGCTTGGCAAGGAGTACACGGCCCGTAAAAGAGGATTAGACGATGAATTACCTGGGCAAGGAGAGCCAGTTAACCAACTGGGCTAGCTCCAAAAGACCACACTTAAGTCCAGCCAGCCAACAGTATTTGACTAACCGCCTACTCAGCGCTGACGCGGGCGTAGTCATCCTGGAAACGAACAATATCGTCTTCGCCCAGGTACTCGCCATTTTGTACTTCAATCAGAATTAGAGGAATCACACCTACGTTTTCTAACCGGTGGCGTGTGCAGGGGGGCACATAAGTAGACTGATTGGTGGTCAGCAGGATTTCATCTTCAGCACAGGTAACTTTGGCCGTACCCGACACCACAATCCAGTGCTCACTACGGTGATGATGCATCTGCAAGCTCAGACGATGGCCAGGCTTAACTTCAATGCGCTTGATTTTGTAGCCCCGGCCTTCTTCTAGCACCGTGTAAGAACCCCAGGGCCGCAGACCAGTTTCAGCAATATCCTTGCCGTTACCGTTGGCTAGTGCCAGAGCAGCGGGCTGGATGGATTCTTCTAGCTTGGGCATAATGACACGTCCTCCTAAAGTTGAATGATTGATAGTGATTCGGAATATTGCTTAAGCACAGGTGGCAGATAGCCACAGAATTCCCAACGGTAGATGCAGTCAGCTCCGGTAAATCACCGAACTATCGTGGCCTCCGGGGAAAGAGGCGGCCTTAATTTCCAGCTAATGACGGTGTGCTTAACCTATAAGTTCTAGATAAACCAGTCTATTCAAACTAGTTGAGTCAGGATCTTGACAACGGACACAAGGCTAAGTTTAGCAAGGCTATTTAGGTCAATAAGAACCACATCTGCCAGAACCGCTAAATTACATGGAGTCTTTAAGTGCGTAAAGTCCGCTTTAATGCCTATGCGGTCGCCCTATTGAGGGTGAAACCTGGGCTAGGGAAGAAAGACACCAATCGCATTGTTAACTCTAGCCGCTGTGCGGGGGTGTCGGTTTAAGAGTCGGCCTCCCAAGTAGAGGCTGGCAGAGCTGCCTCCATCCAAATTGAGGGCATCGGTGCTGCCCAGTTGAGCCATAACCTGAGCTAATTCGCTGAGGGTAGGGCCACTACCCGACGGGGCCTGATGTACTGCTACAAGCAGTAACTCGCCATTGGCCGTTAACCCGATGGCGCTTCGGGGAGCGGCCTGGGTCGCAAAGGCGCGGCTGAACTGCTCTAGCTCGGCATCCAGCACAACCGCTTGGTTGCGGATTAGCAGTGGCCCACCTCCCACGATTTGAGGAAATGGGCTCAGGCTAGCAGGCAACAGTTCTGACTGAAGCGTGACGCCAGTGCCAATGGGTAAAGCCTGAGCTGCTGCCGTGTAAGCACGCACAGCCAACAGGTAGCCGTTGGCTGGAATGGGAATGGGTGGATGGCTCTCCCCAGCCGCTAGCTGTTGACTGACGACCTGATTCTGTATCACGGTGACGATGGTTTCGTTAGCCAGAATAGGGCGATAGCTAGTTCCCCAAGCCGGAGTATAAAGCCCAATGCCCGCCTGGACGTAGCCGCTGTTGATGGCCTGCACTGGAAAGGATTGGCCATTGTTTGTGGTCAGAGTTTGCTTGAGGAAAAGGCGATCCATCCGCACCTGGCCCTGACTATCCCAACCGATTACCCCACGGCTGAGAACAGGGCCAGAAATCCAGTCGTTGTTATAGCGCACAGCGCCCAAGGGCAGTTGGTTATTGCGGTTAAAGAAGCCAGCATTGATAGCCGCCACCGCCTGCCAACGCTGGGTCATGGTTTGAAGCGGGGCGGTGCCAACTGCTGTGGTTGGATCAGCCCAGATGGGCCGCAGGGTAAGCGGCGATGACTGGGGATTGATTTGCAACCAGTAGACTGGAAACGACTTGCCCGCTACGGTCACCACCTGTTGCCGCCAGCGTAATCCCTGAGCCCAGAGAATATTGAGGGGAATGAGATGGTCGGGGCGAAGATCCACCACAATCTGGTAAGGATTAGTCTGAGTAGAAAGCTGAGGGCGGGCGTTGGCGTTGGTAATTTGGGTAGTCAGGCGGGTGTTCTGACCTGCGGCTGAAATTTGCAGCGTACTTGAACCTGGACGATCAGGAGAAGTGGCTAGCGGTGCGTTGCCACTACCTGTGGCTCCTACCGTGAGGGTAACACCACCGGCCTCTTCCACCAGCTGCACCACAGTGGGGCCACTGACCTGTACCACTAGGCGCTCACCCCAGGGCTGAGGTTCCTGGCGAATGGCCTGAATCTGGGTGGCAGGCGTTGTAATTTGCAGCGTTTGGCCTTGGGTGGCAGTCGCCCAGCCATACTGCTCTACCAGAGGCGTAATGTCTAAATAACGATAGCCCCCCTGCACCCAAGCCTGCAGAATCAGCGGTGGTTGCCCAGGTGCCATAAACCACTGCACTGGCTGCTGCTGAGCATTGTCGGAATTGAGCAGCCGCAGGCCGATGTAATCCGTCAAACCATAGTCCGCGATGCCAATACGTCCCTCCATCCGCATCCACGGTAGAGGAGCACTAAGACCGTTAATGGTAACAGCATTGCCGCGCTCGCCAGCCAACTGAGCCAGTACCCCAGCCTCACTCAACGATGGCGCAGGCAAGGCATCAGGCGGGTTTCCGAAACTGGGGCGATTCAGCAGCCCTGACCAGAAGGCTACAGTACCCAAGGTTCCTAATACCAGACGCTTTAGCCAGCGGCGGCAGCCTCTCTTTGACCAGAACAACAAACTCCAGTTATCCCTCAGACCATTAGTCATAGTGGCGTGCAAATTGTAACTAAGAATACCGTTTATTTCATCAACTTGATAGAGTCTAGGATTCCGGCAAAATCAGCTAATGAGTTAGCATTCAAGCCACTTATGATTTGATCCATGCAGCGGGCCGATTGAACCGCTTAAAACTAGACTTTTAGTCTATGGCAGAAAGTTGTTCTGGCGATGGGAGGAGCGTCATTTTTTGTCGGCTAAGTTTTGTTGAGGGCTGGACTAGGAAGAGGGGCATGGCTAAGTGGAGGTTGGAGACCTGGGCAATTAGCGAACCCTGACCTATTAGGACGCTGAGGTCTGTAAACTGTTGATAAAGTCTGTAAATTAAAGATAAAGCAGCGGTGATGTTATTGCTGTCTGCCTTCTGGTGATGGCTTTGTTGGGTTGGCCGGTGCGTTGAATATTGGTTCCGTAGCGTCTAGCTCATAGTTGCAACAGAGTCACTGCTGGTCATCTATACCCTTAGCCCCGTTTCAGGGTTTTGACTGGCGGTTCACTTGCTTCCTTGGCCACGTTAGCCCCTTCTCAAAGGCTGATAGTTTTGGCTTCCATGTTTTGAATTGAACCAGCGCTTGTTTACCTGCTTTTGAATGGGACGTACACCTGTGAATCACACTCATCCACCCCTGTCGCACAAGTCTGCCCAATGGTCAAACTGGGGGCCAAAGTCCCTGGTTGAAGAACGAGATGCTTGTGGTGTGGGCTTTTTGGCCGACCAGCAAAATCGCGCCAGTCATGACTTGGTGACTAAGGCGCTGGCCGCTCTGGACTGCATGGAACATCGGGGTGGGTGCTGTGCCGACCAGGATTCGGGCGATGGGGCGGGCGTGATGACGGCTATCCCCTGGGCAGTGCTGGGGCAATGGGCGTCTGAACAGGGCTTAGCCTCCCTAACCCCTGTTCAGACTGGGGTGGGGATGCTCTTTTTGCCCCAGAATGAAATCGCTGCAGCACTGGTGCGACAGACCTTCGAGCAAGTGATTGCTGCGGAGGGGTTAACGCTAATGGGGTGGCGAGTAGTGCCTGTCAACCCCGACACACTGGGGGCATTGGCTAAACAATACCGACCCCACATTGAGCAACTAGTTGTCTCTTCCTCTAATGAAACAGGCGACCAGCTTGAGCGTCGGCTTTACTTGGTGCGGCGTCAAATTCTTCATGCCGTTGCCAAGTTGACTACTTCCGACGAGCTAGCCTCTGAGCATCTTGAGGCGCTGCGAGAGTTTTATGTTTGCTCCTTCTCCTGCCGCACAATTGTCTACAAAGGGATGGTGCGGTCGTCGGTGCTGGCAGATTTCTATGCCGATTTGCGCAATCCCAACTACGTCAGTTCCTTCGTGGTGTACCACCGCCGCTTTAGCACTAACACGATGCCGAAGTGGCCGCTGGCCCACCCAATGCGGCTGTTGGGCCACAATGGGGAAATCAACACTCTGGTGGGCAACATCAACTGGATGGTGGCTCGTCAGGCCGACTTGTACCACAAAGTGTGGGGCGATCGCTTCGAGGTGCTGAAGCCCATCGTTAAAATCGACAACAGTGACTCTGCCAACCTCGACAACGTTATGGAACTGTTGGTGCGCTCTGGCCGCACGCCCCAGGAAGCTTTGATGATGATGGTGCCGGAAGCCTATAACAATCAGCCCGATCTGGCTCCCTACCCCGAAATTACTGATTTTTACGAGTATTACAGTGGTCTGCAAGAACCCTGGGATGGCCCGGCGCTGATTGTGTTCAGCGATGGCACCCAGGTCGGCGCTACCTTGGATCGCAATGGCCTGCGTCCGGCCCGCTACCTGGTAACTAAGGACGGTTTGCTGATGGTGTCTTCGGAGGCTGGCGTGCTGGATGTAGCCCCAGAAGACATTCTAGAAAAGGGGCGGCTTGGCCCCGGCCAGATGATTGCAGTGGATTTACAGCGCCATGAAATCCTTAAAAACTGGGCGATTAAGCAGCGAGTAGCCACTCGCCATCCTTATGGAGCCTGGCTGAAATCACACCGGGTCGAGTTGTCGCCTCAACTATTTGCTGAGCAGCGGTTCTATCAGGCCGACGAGTTATTGCAGCAGCAAAATGCCTTTGGCTACACCGTCGAGGATGTGGATATGATCATCCAAGACATGGCGGCTCAGGGTAAGGAGCCTACCTTCTGCATGGGGGATGATATTCCCCTAGCCGTGCTGTCGGAAAAACCCCACCTGCTTTATGACTACTTCAAGCAGCGGTTTGCCCAGGTTACAAACCCGGCTATCGACCCGCTGCGGGAGCGGTTGGTGATGTCTCTAACCACCCAACTGGGCGCACGAGGCAACCTACTAGATGAAAAACCAGAATACGCTCGGCTGCTGAAGCTGGAAAGCCCAGTCATCAACGAGGTGGAACTGGCGCAAATCCATCAGTCGGGCTTTGAAACGGCCACCCTGTCTACCCTGTATTCTGTTGAGGACGGCCCTAGCGGGCTAGCCGAGGCGGTGGCCAATCTTTGTGCCCAGGCTGACCAGGCGGTTAAGGCCGGTAAGACAATCCTGGTGCTTAGCGATCGCGTCAACGCTCAAGACCAACCCACCGCCTTGAGTGCCACGACCACCTACATTCCCCCACTACTGGCGATTGGAGCCGTCCATCACCACTTGATTCGTGACGGCCTGCGGATGCATACGTCCCTGGTGATAGACACGGCCCAGTGCTGGAGCACTCATCACTTTGCCTGTCTAATTGGTTACGGAGCCAGTGCCGTTTGCCCCTACCTGGCCCTGGAGTCGGTGCGCCACTGGTGGGCCGACAGCCGTACCCAGAAGCTGATGGAAACCGGCAAGCTACCGGTCTCTACCCTCAACGGGGCTCAGGACAACTACCGCAAGGCCGTGGATGCGGGCCTACTGAAAATTCTCTCGAAAATGGGAATCTCTCTGATAACCAGCTATCAAGGGGCACAGATTTTTGAGGCCATTGGCATCGGGGAAGATTTACTGGATTTGGCCTTTCGTGGCACTACCTCGCGGCTGGGCGGGCTGTCGTTAATTGACCTGGCCCAGGAAACCATGCGCTTCCACCAGCGGGCCTTCCCGGAGCTAACGGCGAAGCGTCTGCAAAACATGGGCTTTGTGCAGTCGCGGCCCAGTGGAGAGTACCACATGAACAACCCGGCCATGACCAAACTGCTGCACAAGGCCGTGGCCGAGCGTCAGTACAACCACTACGAACTCTACCGGGCTCAGCTAGAAAGTCGTCCGCTGACAGCTCTACGCGACCTGCTGGATTTGCAGAGTGATCGCCAGCCCATTTACCTCGATCAGGTGGAACCGGTCGAGGCGATTATGCGCCGGTTCTGCACTGGCGGCATGTCCTTGGGGGCGCTGTCGCGAGAAGCCCACGAGGTTTTAGCTATCGCTATGAACCGCATCGGCGGTAAATCTAATTCCGGCGAGGGGGGGGAAGATCCCATCCGCTTTACGGTACTGGGCGATGTAGATAGCGATGGCACCTCCCCTACCTTCCCCCACCTGCACGGGTTAAAGAACGGCGACACGGCCAGTTCAGCTATTAAGCAGGTGGCATCGGGGCGCTTTGGGGTGACGCCAGAGTATCTCATGCACGCCCAGCAGATTGAGATTAAAGTAGCCCAGGGCGCAAAACCTGGAGAAGGGGGCCAGTTACCGGGCAAAAAGGTCAGCCCCTACATCGCCATGCTGCGCCGCTCTAAGCCTGGTGTACCGCTAATTTCGCCACCGCCTCATCACGATATTTACTCTATCGAAGACCTGGCTCAGCTAATTTTTGACCTGCATCAGATTAACCCCAGGGCTGGGGTGTCGGTGAAGCTAGTGTCGGAGGTGGGCATTGGCACCGTGGCGGCTGGAGTGGCCAAGGCCAACGCCGATATCATCCAGGTGTCGGGCCACGATGGTGGTACAGGAGCGTCTCCCCTCAGTTCCATCAAGCACGCCGGGGTGCCCTGGGAACTGGGCCTCACCGAAGTTCACAAAGTGCTGATGGATAACCAGCTGCGAGATCGCGTCACTCTGCGGGTGGATGGTGGCCTCAAAACCGGCTGGGATGTGGTGATGGGAGCGTTAATGGGAGCTGAGGAATTTGGCTTTGGCTCCATTGCGATGATTGCCGAGGGCTGCATTATGGCCCGCGTCTGCCACACCAATAACTGCCCAGTGGGTGTTGCCACTCAAAAAGAAGAACTGCGTCAGCGGTTTACGGGCATTCCTGAGCATGTGGTCAACTTCTTCTTCTACATTGCTGAGGAGGTGCGATCGCTGCTGGCTCACCTGGGCTACACCAGCCTGGTAGATATCGTTGGGCGTTCAGACCTGCTCAAGCCTCGTGAAGGCGCTACGTTGACCAAAACTGAAGCGCTTAACCTGGAAACGTTGACCAACCTGCCCGATGTGCGCCAGGATCGTGCCTGGCTGGATCACGAAGCCGTCCACAGCAACGGTCTGGTGCTGGACGACACCATGCTGGCTGATGCCGATATTCAACAGGCGATTCAAACTCAGGGAACGGTGGCCAAGTCCTACCCCGTCATCAACACTGATCGCACCATCGGCGCTCGAGTGGCTGGGGTAATTGCCGAAAAGTACGGCAATGCTAGCTTTGAAGGGCAGCTTAACCTCACCTTTGAGGGCAGTGCTGGCCAGAGCTTTGGCGCCTTTAACCTACCCGGTATGACCCTGACGCTGATGGGCGAAGCCAACGACTACGTGGGCAAAGGCATGCACGGCGGCGAACTGGTAGTGAAACCGCCCCAGAGCATCACCTACGATCCATCGGAAAACGTGATTATTGGCAACACCTGCCTCTACGGAGCCACTGGTGGCACCCTCTATGCTCTGGGTACGGCGGGCGAGCGGTTTGCTGTCCGTAACTCCAAGGGGCAAGCGGTAATTGAAGGCGCAGGTGACCACTGCTGTGAATATATGACCGGCGGTGTGGTGGTTGTTCTAGGTCGTGTGGGTCGCAACGTGGGAGCCGGTATGACGGGCGGCCTGGCCTATTTTCTAGATGAGGATGGTAGCTTCCCAACCCGGGTAAATCCTGAAATTGTCAAGGTGCAGCGGGTAATTACCCCAGCTGGTGAAGCCCAGCTAAAGGCACTAATTGAGGCCCACGTAGCTCATACCGGCAGCCCTAAGGGGCAGAAAATTCTGGATGCCTGGACTGAGTATTTACCCAAGTTCTGGCAAGTGGTGCCGCCCTCCGAGGCTGATAGCCCCGAGGCTAGCCCTGAGGCAGCACTGGTAGAGAAAGTGCTGAGTCCAGCCCAGCCTTAACCCCTGCAGGAAAACGTCCTGCTACACTAAGACTTCTATTATTGGCGGGGGATCGCGTCCCTCGCCGAGTTTTTCTGTCACCGACTATGATGAACAAGCATCTGATCAACAGCGCCATCTACATTCTGGCTACCCTAGGAGCCAACTACACAGCGGCCTGGTTTATTCCCTTGCTGGGGTTTGGGCAGGTGGCCGTGGGCACCTTTGTGTTTGGGCTTACCTTTACCCAGCGAGATCGCCTCCACGAGGCAGGTCGCGGTTGGGTCTACGGCACCATAGCCATAGCCGCTGTAGCTAATGTCCTGATGAGTGCGCTGCTGAGCGTACCATTGCGGATTATCTTGGCCAGCTTTATGGCCATTGTACTGGCCGAAACCGCCGACACCGAGGTCTACCACAGGCTATTGCGCTTTCCCTGGCTGGTGCGGGTGGCCGGTAGCAATGCCGTCTCCATTCCCCTGGATACGTTGCTGTTTACGCTGATTGCCTTTGCGGGGGTGCTGCCCAGGAGTGATATTCTGGCTCTGCTGTTTGGTGAAACAGTTCTCAAGTATGCGATTGGGGCCGTGGCTGCGCTCTGGAAAGATGGCAACTGGAGCTGGCGACTTAACTCACCAGCCCCACAGGATCAGCCCGATTGATTTAGAAGAAGCCCGATTAATCAAGTACCTGATGAAGTACCTGATGGTAGAAATCTGGCTACTCCTCCTAATTCCTGGATTCTGACCTCCTGGCTTATTGGAAACCGGCGTCAGGACTAGCCCAAAGCCAGACTAAATGTGCTGCTGGAGAAGTTCAGCGATTGCCTGGTGCTCTACCGGCGGGGTAATGGGAAAGTCCTGCCGGGTGTCGGTAATCAGCCAATCCAGCGCGGCGGCCTTCATATCAATGGATGCGCCGGTCTTATCCACACAGTAGCGGCCAAACACCAGCTTATCCACCAGGCGCACCCCCGGCCCAATCCGGGAGTATTCAAAAATCACGCTTTTATCGACAATGGCTCCGCTGCAAATGGCGCAGTTGTTGCCAATGGCACTGGGGCCAATGATGGTGGCCCCGTCTTCAATGTGGGTCATTCCGCCAATGTAGACTGGGCCTTCGATATTAATTTTGTCCCAATTGGCTTTGACGTTAAGCCCCACGTAGACACCGGGGTGAATTTCCTGTCCGGGAATATCTACCAGGTTCACTACCCCGGTTAGCACATCTTGAATAGCTCGCCAGTAGTCGGGCACCTTACCAATATCTACCCACTCAAACTCCATGGGAATGCCATAGAAGGGGGCATTGTTGGCCACCAGCCGGGGCAGTAAATCACCCCCAATGTCGAAGGATACGCCGGAGGGGATGTAGTCGAAAATTTCCGGCTCAAAGATGTAGATACCGGTATTGATGTCGGTGCTGAGGGCTTCCTCAACCGCAGGCTTTTCCTGGAAGGACTTGACTCGTCCCGTGGGGTCAGTAACCACTACCCCATAGCTAGGCACCTGCTTGAGAGGGACGGTTTTGGTAATAATTGTGGCGATGGATCCCTTTTCTTTGTGGCGGCGCACGGCTTCGGTCAAATCCAGGTCGATTAATGCATCACCACACAGCACCACAAAAGTTTCATCAAAAAAGGGTGAAAAATCTTGAATTTTCTTCATCCCTCCGGCAGAACCGACAGCATCACCCACCAATTCCCCATCGACAATGCGGCCCTCGAAGGAATAAGCAATTTCGACCCCAAAGCGCTGGCCATCGCGAAAATAGCCCTCGATCTCATTAGCCAGGTGGCTGACATTGACCATTACCTGGTTAAAGCCGTGCTGACGCAGTAGCTCAAGCAAAAACTCCATCACGGGCTTTTGCATAATGGGGATCATGGGCTTGGGAATGGTGTAGGTGATGGGGCGCACCCGAGTCCCTTTGCCAGCGGCCAGGATCATGGCTTTCATAAATGTATGTCCTTAAATCTACAGCGAATAAATCTAGGATGAATGATGACGCTTACTAAGATGAAGCGTCCTAAAGCTAAATCTTAGGAAAAATTACTTGGATATGCTAGCAGTGCCCAAAACCCGCAAGAGGCCTAACAGCCATGACTTCAAAAAGTCCTCATAATTTTTTGGTCAGTATAAATTCATAGAGCGAGAATTTACTCGCTGGAGGGCTATAGAAAATCCTTAGGCTAGCGATAGCTGAATCTTAATCTGGCAGAACAAAAGGATCCAAACTAGCTTCTTCAGCACTCAGGGGAGTTCGCTTTAAATTTCTAACTTTGAGGTCGCGGTAGAACTCCTGCTGAGATAGCTCTACCTTTGATTGAGCCGACAAAAAAAGTAGTCCCCAAAACACCCCTACCCGCTCATGAACGGCAGCAGCATGGTCGCTATCGAAGCTGTGGGTCGCCTTTAGCGCGGCGGGTTGAAAGCTAGGCCAAGCTTGGAGAAGCGCTTCAAAGTCGAGCCAGAGTTGGTCGCCCTCTAAAACATCCCAATACTGATCTAAAAAGGTTTCCAGGGCGGCGGCAATCTCCGAGAGATTTTCCTGGTGAGCTAGTTGAGCAATGGCCCGCACAGCCTGCCGCTTAGCCTGAGGATGGGCGCGCCGTACCCGCGATCGCGGTGCGTGTTCAGCCATGACAGCCGCCATCGTCTCCAGTTGATAGATGAGTTCGTTCAGCGTCACCTTGCGGCGCTTGGGCGGGGCAGCTACGGCCCGACGATGGAGGTGGCGTTCTAAATGGCGGGGTAGCGGCATAGTGTCTAAGGACTCGTCGGGCCAAAAGTCCTCCTCACTTTCTTCCTCGGCTTCAGCTTCGGCTTCCCCCCGCACCATTGTGTCGGCCTTGAGCAGCACCAGCATTGAGGCATAGAGAAACGCCTGCCCCGATTCTGAAAGGTTGGCTTCGTAGGGCGTGCGCCCCTGAGCCGCGAGACTCTCGGCCTGGGCTTTGAGGCTATTCAGAAAGCGATCAATTACATCGATGACGCTAACGTCCCAGGGGTCAATTTCGCCCTGTTCAGCCAGGTCAATGAGAAAGGCGATCGCGGTTTCAGCGAGAGACGATGACATTTGTAATAGCCTGCCAGAAGAGAGAAGAGAAGCCGCCTACTGAATCACTTAGCCTGCCCTACTGAGCATAGGCTTGGTTGCCATCACCTTCTTCAGTGGTTGTCTGAGAAGCTGGCAACAGCAGGCTTTGCTCTTCTAGCTCAACTCGGTAGCGCTCAACATCGCGCTCTAGCTCTTGAATTCGCAATTCCCGCTGCTGAACCTGCTTACCCACTGATAGATACCCCTGTACCTGAGCCCACACGCTAAACACCCAGGCCAGCACAGCCCCAATGCCCATGGCCACAATGAGCTCAACGCACAGGGGCGCTTCTATATCCAGCCCTCTAGCAATGTGGATTAGCACAGGTTCGGTATTTTCGATACCAAACAACACCAGCGCCAGCGCAATTACAAAAATGACAACGAAGTTAATTTGTTTCATGGCTTTGAGCCTCTATTCGCTAGGTCTATTTAACCAGGCTGGCCTTATTTTTGCCCAAAGGATAATCAGGAAGATCGTCCCGGCGGGCTAAGCAAACGGTAGCGCAAAAAGTAGCCCAACAGTACTAAGCTGCCAATGCTAATCGCGCCCAGACCCACAGCGTTTGGCAACCAAAACAGCACGTCGATATGGTTGAGCAGACCGGCCTCTAGTGACCAGTCTGCTTCGTGAGGCAAGCTAACCACCGGCAGAGCCGAACCAGGGCACACCTGGCGAACACCCCAGGGCGTCTGCAAGCGGAAGGAGAGCCGTGAGGGGCTGACTGGTCGGCCCGACTGGGCCAATTGCTCGTCTGGAACTGGCAAATCTCGCAAATCGAGATCGTAAATGAGATGCGTCCGGCTGGCCAGCCCCCAGTTTTGCTGTTCGACCTGGAGGTCAAAGGGAATTACCCCCAAATTTGGAATGCTAAGCGGTCTCTGAGACGACGCACTGGCTTCAGGAACATCCTCGGCAAACACCTGATTGAACCGATCCACTAAATCCGGCCCGGTAGAGAAGGGCACAGTCAGCCGAATCGACTCAGCATCTTGACTGACGGAGCCTCCCAGCACCCGCACCTGGCGGCGACGAGCCTCTAGCCAGGGAGCCAGCGAGGTACTGGCCAGTGCTGTACCCCGCTCACCTAGGTAAATGGACTGAGTAAACTGGCCGTGGGTGTGGTGATCAAACCGAAGCGTGAGGTCAGCTTGAAAGCAGCCGCCTAGACAGAGCGCCAGAACTATCAGGAGGCCGAGGCGTTGGCAGGCAGGCCAATTCATGGGCTAAAGAGCCGCTTGCTGGCTCAGGTACATGGCCCGCAGTACCAAGGCCGGATCTACCCAGTTGCCCTGGTACTTCATGCCCCAGTGCAAATGAGGGCCAGTGGTGCGGCCCGTCATCCCTACCCGGCCAATGCGGGCACCGGAGGGAACCTGTTGCCCCTGACGAAGCTGGATGCCACCAGCGCGATCAATCAGAAATAGCCCCTGGCTATCCTGCTCAACATGCCCCTGCATGTGGCAGTAGATATGCGTCCACTCTCCCGATTGAATGGCAATGGAGGTGCCGCAAGCGCCGTCATCCTCAATCCAAAGCACCTGCCCGGCCCACCAGTTGCGAATGTAGCTGCCGCTGGGAGCCGCCAGATCTAACCCATAGTGGAACCGCTGACTACCGCTGTAGGGGTCGCGGCGGTAGCCAAAGGGCGAGGTGTAGGTTTGAAAATTTTCAACCGGGAAAGAAGCGCGAGTCCAGAGGGCGGCTAAGTTGCCATTGGCCACGGCCACCTCTTGAGCGCGAGCACCCTGCAAGTGTGACGTAACAGCCACTGCACTAAGACCAGTAAAACTAAAAAATGCTAGCAGAGCTATGGTGCGAACTAGCTTGAGCGCTTGACTGAAACGTGGCCGAGTGGCTGAGTTTTGCTTGGGCGCTGAAATGGGAAGTCGCCAGATCATAGCCATTAGTAGAGTGTGAGAGCAGCGAATAACGCTTGTTAGCTTAGCCCAGATCTCGGCCCACGGCTCATTTTTTTTCGTAGACTACGGCTGAAAAATCGTCAAAACAGCGCCCAGAAACCGCCAGGTTGACTGAATCTAGCGTTAGCCTTTTCAGTTCTCAACCTACTCAACCCCAGATGTACTGGAGCCATTGCAAGGATGGATTGAGGCTAAAGGCTGGGATTTCTGTCCGGCGATAGTTGGCCTGTTGCAGGATATCCTTTGCCGCCAGCAGGCCACTTTCAATAGCTGGCCCGATGCCTTCGCCTAAATCCCTAGAAGCCAGTCCCGCCGCATCGCCCACTAAAAAAGCTTGCTCGCGCTTGCCCTGCCCCTGGTTGGTAAACAGGTAATATCCATGCCCCTCAGGGGTCAACGTTGAGCAAGTTTGGCGATCCAGCAGGCGACGCTTGACCAGATCATCCAAAAACCACTGAAAGTGCTGGCGGATGTGGGTCTGGCTGGCTTTGAAACTGTTGGTAGTGCCAGCTAACCCCAGGTTGACAAAGCCATTCCCCTTGGGTACGTACCAGGAATATCCCCGTAGACAGCTTTACAATCGAGTGTGGGTACTCCTGGGGAGAAAAACCCAGTTTTTCGATGACTTTGGCTGGTACCCAACCCGCGCACAGCTTAAGGCGAGGGAAGGCCTGCTTGTCTAGCACCAGCACCTCACGTCCCTGGCGGTTGAGTTGCCAGGCGCAACTACTCCCAGCAGGGCCGCCGCCTACGATGATCGTTTCTGCGTAGTCCATAGTGTCAGACTGTCCTCTTGCCTGGAATCTTACCGATGCTCAAGACTTGAGATCTCCCACCTAAACGGTCTGCAAGGCGGGTTGGGGACTGTCTGAATGCTGGGTTTCCTCGATATGGTAAAGCGGCGACTGCCACGGCGTGGGGGCATCCTGGCGAGTTAGCACAAACCGCATCAGCAGCAGGTCGCGATCGTTGAACAATCGCCAGGCTTCCGCCAGGTAGCAGAGGTAGCGGTTGTAGGTACGCACTCCAACCAGTTCAATGGCTCTGGTTTGCTGGGCAGCAAGACGGTCGTACCAGGCTTTGATGGTGGGGCGGTAGTCGTGGATGGAGTGATGCGCCACCCGTAGCCCAGCCTGCTCGAAGGTATTGACGTGCTGCGGCCAGGTGGCTAGCTCAATGCCGGGGAAAACATCGGCCCCGCCTGCCAGGAGCTTGGCTGGTGGAGCAGTGGTCATCTGGCAGAAAAAGTGATGCACCAGATGGCCGGTGGGCTTGATGGCCCTGGCCAGTTTTTTCGCCAAGGGCAGCAGTTGGGCCTTGGGAACGTGCTCTAAAAAGCCAATGGAGTAAATTTTGTCCCAGCTCTCGGGGGCATAGTCGGTGGTTACAACATCCTTAAGTTCGACATTGAAGCCATAGGTTTCGTCGATAAATCGTTTTTGCTCTGTAGAGAGGGTATAGCCCCAGAGGTTGGCACGATCGCCCGTGCGTTGGTAAATCCGCTTCAGCATTGCCCCCCAACCGCAGCCCAGGTCTAAAATTCGCTCTTCCGGCTGGGGATCAATCAGGTTCAGAAGATAATCAGCTTTCTGCTGTTGGGCCAGTTCCAGACTGTCATCGGCGGTCAAAAAATCAGCACAGGTGTAGAACAAATACTCTTGGTCGAGGAATAATTTGTAAAACTCATTAGAGACATCATAGTGAGTGGAAATGCCCTTAACCCGATCCTTAAGCTTGGGATAAACAGTCGCCCAAAGCTGACGAATTGGGGCAGGCGGATAGTGCCTGAGAAACCACTCAAGGTAAGGATTTTGGGGCTGAGTAAACTGCTCCCAGGTCGCTTTGGCATCCAGCACATTTGTATTTCTTGACCAGAGGAAAAATTGGGCATAGCTGGGGCCACACAACAGCGTTTCAGGAACCACCAGGGCCAATCGTTTAAATTCGGCTAGGGCTTTCATGGTCATACCTAGGTTACTGTCTTTTGAGCTACAGCATTTCCTCATCAGGTGGGGCGCAACCCGCCCTCTAAATTAAGGATTTGATGGCTATGACGACACCTGACCAACTTCAGAAACGCTGCATCACGGTTGAAATTCGGAGCGCTTATTCCCTTGCAAAGAAAGATTTTTAATCCTTGTTAACAAAGGTTATTTATGACAGCGTCTTTTATAGGAATAGACGCTCTGAAGACTCTTCTTACTCTAAAGCCATTCTCCCAAAAACAAAAACCAGGCAACAACATAACTTGACAAAGAGGACAAACACTATGAGTTATGAAAACGCCAGCGATTATCTAATCCATCAGGCGGCTTACGCCAAGGCGCTACGTCCCCTCTTGCCGCCCGAAGCCTTTGCCCCTGACCAGACGAAACTAATTGTAATCGTTACAAATTTAGCGATTTTGGCTCTGGGTTGGAGTATTGCCAAACAACTGAATCCCTGGTCAATAACGCGAATATTGGCCTTTCTACCTCTGGTCATAATCATGGGGAACAGCGTGATTGTGCTGCTGTTTAGCAGCCATGATTTATTTCATGGCAGTGTTATTCGCAAACCCAGGTTGACCTATGGCCTGGGCTTATTAGGGTTAACGATGCTGTGGATGCCGCCTACACTTTGGCAGATTGTTCACAACCGAGTTCACCATAACACCACTAACAGCCTGGCTGACCCAGATCGAAATTATCTGTTCCAGCAACCTAAAACCTGGGGCAAATGGATACAAACCCAGATCGTTCTTTCTAGCGAAGTTACGCCCTGGGGTTTAGTTTTGGGTTTACCTCTGGCCTGGGTAATTTATACCTTCCGTAATGTGACGGCGGTGCTGCTGTTCAAGGGTGAAGGCGTTGATTATGTACCTGCTGCTTTCAAGGTCAGACCCAAAGAGCGACAGCGAATTGCAGGGGAGGCTTTAATCATTTTGCTGCTGCATATTGGTATCATTAGCTACTTAAGGTTTGAGCCAATGACGCTGCTTTTAGCTTACCTTCTCCCGATTAGTCTGGGTTACTCAGGATTGATTAGCTACATCTATACCAACCATTTGGCCTGTCCGATGACGGCTGTGAATGATCCTCTCGCAAACAGTGTTTCGGTGCAGGTGCCTAAGTTTTTAGATGTGCTGCACCTGAATTTTTCCTATCACACTGAGCATCATATTTTTCCAGGACTAAATTCTGATTACTATCCTGTTGTGCGCGAGCTTTTGCAGCAACACTACCCGGAACGTATGGGCTATTTGCTACCCGCTCGTGCCGCTTGGCAGACCCTACGCAGCACTCCTCGGCTCTATCAAAACGAGTACAGCTTTACCAACTGGGCTGGCACGGTGACGCTTCCGTGCGCTCTGGGGACGCCGCAGACAACGCCGGTGCTATCTCCCGTGCTAAAAACCTAACCACACAGGTTATTTCTCCACCAGTTCGCGGAACCAGTTATCGCTCCACAGGTCATCAAAGGCGGGTTCGGTGCGGGCTTCTTCTTTGTAGTCAGGGTCGAGGCGAATGGCCTGTTGCAGAGCTTCGAGGGTCATGTCAAACTCGCGCTGGAGCGCATAGCAGAGAGCCTTGTTGTAGTGGGCCTTGGCGTAATCTGAATCCAGCTCAATGGCCTTGTCAAAGCTCTTGATGGCCTCCTCATCCCGGCCCAACTTAACCAGGGCCAGTCCTCGGTTGTCCCAGGCTTTGGGCGCGTCGGGATTGAAGCGAGTAGCCTTATCAAAAGAGGCCAGAGCGTCATCGTAGCGCTCCAGTTCCAGCAGAGACAGACCCCGATTTAACCAGGCAATGGCGTCGTTGGCCTGAATTTCTACCGCTTTATCAAAGGATTGGAAGGCTTCGTCATGCTGCTGCAAAATGCCATAGGACACGCCGCGATTGACCCAGGCTTCGTGGTATTCCGGGTTAATTTCTAGCGCTTTGTCAAAGGCGGTGATGGCCTCTTCCCGGCGCTTTAAGCGACTCAGCACCATACCGCGATTCAACCAGACCTTGGGATCCTCAGGCGTGAGTTCCGTTAGCTTATCGAAAACCTCCAGAGCGGCTTCGGGGCGGCGCAGTTCTCGCAGCAGCAGCCCTTTTTGGTAAAGGGCCAGACTGTGCTTGGGCTGGATGACCAGCAGCCGATCTAGGGAATCCACCGCTGCTTCAAGCTGCTCCAGCGCTTGCTGGGCCTTAGCCCGGTTCAACCAAACAGTCGCATTGTTGGGCTGAATCTCCAGAGCTTTATCGTATTCGCCCAGGGCCAGGTCGTAATCTTCGTCGGCCAGGTAGCGATCGCCGTTGTGAATATATTCGTCAGCAGTAAGAAATAGCTCCGGGCGATTGGTTTCTAACCGGCTGAGCTTGTCAGTCACCAGGGTAAATTGCTGGCGAGTTTCGCTCATGAAGGCGTCGGCCAGGTATTGGGGCGTGACCTCGGCTAAACGTTCCAGAATCTCGTTCTTCTGGTGCTGGGCTTCGGCTTGCATGGCCTCTAGGCGTACCTTGTAGCTCTGTTGCAGCATGGCCAAATCGCCCAGGGCCACTTCCCGACCGGCTTCCACATCAGCCTGGAGTTGGCTGAAGCGATCGCTCATTTCCGCCATTAGCGCTTCCAGCCGAGTCCGCATCTGATCTTGTCGTTCAGCAGCGATGGCCTCCAGATTAGCCAAATCTTCGCTGAGGCGGCTATCGAAGGTATCGATTTTGTCCAGTACGCGATCTCGCTTGGCAAACACCATGTCTCGCACCTGACCTAGCTGCTCGGTAAAGGCGGCTTCCATAGCCCGCAGCCCGTCTAGAACCTGCATTTGTAGTTCACCAGCCTGCTCTTGCAGCACCCGTACTTGCTGGCTAAAGGCATTGGCTGAGGCATCCAAATCGCTGAGTACTGTAGCTTTTTGAATTTCCGCCTCGGTGGCCATTTGGGTAAGCTGGGCCTGAAGCCCCTGGGTAATGTCTTGAAACTCTTCCAGAGTGCCACGCTGGCGGCTATCCACCTCAGTACGGACGGTGGCAAATCGGTCTAGGGCATCGTCGGCGGCGCGGCGCAGGTCAAACAGCAGGGCTTCCTGACGCTGCTCAATGTCGCTTCTGAGACCACTGAACTGACCCAAAAATTCGTCTGCAGAACGTCGCAGGTCTTGCAGAATGCGGGTACGCTGCCCTTCTACCTCAGTGCGCAGGTTGGCAAAGCGCTGGGTAAATTCGTCGATGGAGCGCTGGATGTTTTGAATCGCCAAATCCCGATGCCCGTAGACACTAACCTGCACCTCCCCAAGCTGACGGCCAATTTCCTCGGCCTGAGCTTGCAGGCGCTCCAGGCTGGTTTGTTGCTGGGCCTCCAGCGCCTCGGCCATAGCCGCGGATTGTTGCTCGGCCTGTTCTGTTGCCTGGGTAGTCAACTGCTGGCGCAGGTCGGCTAGGGCCGCCATTACCCGATCGCGCTCTTCCTGCACCGTCGTCGTCAATCCACTGAGCCGCTCGTTAAAGCTGGCCTCACCGTGGGTGAGTTTTTGCAGCACGGCATCCTGGCGTACCTCCACATCACTACGGAGGCGGTTCACATCGCGCAGAAAGCCGGTTTGATTTTCCTCCAAAGTGCGGAATACCGCATCCCGCTGAAGCTGGGTTTCTTTGCGTAGGGTCGTTACCTGGTCGTCGGCGGTTTGCCGCAGGCCAGAAAGGTAGCCAACAAAATCTGCTTCAGTGGCTTCTAGCTTGACCTGCAAATCGGCCAGAGTAGACTGCCAATCGTTAAGCGTGCGGGCTTTGAACTCGGCCAGGTCATCCACCAGGCGACTGAGCACCTGCTTTTTAGTCAGGGCTTCTTCCTGGAAGCGATCGGCTCGACTCTCAATAGAAGCCGACATTTCCTCGGCCTGGTTGAGAATGTGGTTAAGGTCGCGGGTGGCCGCCTGAATTTTGGCTTCCAGGTCAGTAATGTCGTTAATTTGGTTGCGCACTACCACAGACACTTCTTGAATGACCGAGCGCCGCATCAGCCACAGCATCACCACGCCCACGCCCAGCAGCAGCACCAGCGTCCCCAGCAGCACAAAGAATAATGTCGTGGCTCGCTTAAAGGCCAGATCAGCCTGGCGCTGTAGCTGCTCAATTTCCGTTGTCGTCGCTGCATTCTGAGCCAGCAACTCAGGCGTTTCCAAAACCTCAGATGACCCATCTTCAGCCGCCTCTACCCGCTGCCCCTCAACCACAACACCCCCGCTGAGCAACATCAGCGACAGCAACAGTAGCAGGCGAGAAACACGATCAACAGGACGGGGAAACGGCCTCATCAGGACTATCCTAAGCTAGGAGAGACAGGGATACTGCCTACAAGGGTAACGATTGGGCGGCTCAACCGACACTTAGCCCAGTGCGGAATGCCCAACCCACCGCTGGAATATGCCTAGGATACCTGATAGATCCTGGGGTTTGGGCAGAAGCTCCTAAGATTATCCCCAAAGGCTTGCCTAGACACCGGCCCCTGCCACGTCCTAACGACCATAGTTGTAGCCCGTGGGCAGAATGGTGGTGGCATCGCATCGGCTACCGGCTAAGTCTACTCCGGTGGCCCGAAATAGATTGCAGTGGCTGAGGTTAGCGCCCTGTAAAAGCGCTCCCTCTAACTTGGCTCCTACCAGGCTACAGCCTTCCAGATTAGCTTGACTCAAATCGGCTTGGCGGAGGTCTGCCCCGCTGAGGTTGGCCCTGCTTAAATCACTTCCCCGGAGGTTAGCGGTACGCAAATCAGCCCGGCTCAAATCGGCCCTTGCCAGGTTAGCTTCTGTCAGCATGGCCCCGTAAAAGTGGCTATCCCCCAGTTGAGCATCCGTTAAATCCACCGCCTGAAGGTTAGCCATGCTGAAATTGCAATAGGGCAAATAGGCATTGGCCAACCCACTCCCCCGTAAGTCAATATCCCGCAGATTGGCTTGAAACAGTTGAATAGCGGCCATATCCCGCCCAGGAAATTGCCGCCGCCCCTCGCTATAGGCGCGAAGCAGAGCATCACCAGTAATTCGCTGCATTACAACCAAGATTGGACTAAACGATGAGGCCGAGCAGAATGACTAAGTATTTCTGCTCAATCCAAAACGAGATTTAATTTACTCGTTTACTTTTCGCAACACTCAGCAATTAATCATCTCTTCAGGTTTGGCGATTAACTCAGCCAAAGCTCTGCGCTTTATCGGCGCTCTGTAAAGGGGGGATTTGAGGGGTTATAAAGCGCCGTACCTCACTAGCTTCAGAAACGCTGTGAGACGATTGCGATTCTGATGCGGTTCTACTCAAGGCAGCAATGCCAGACTTAGAGAAAAATTGGGTGGTTCAAAGCCACAATCCACACTAGTGAGTTAGGGCTGGGCCAGGGTTGAGGTCAAGCGTAAGCGACTGCCCCACCTGGGGAGATACTACGCGAGTGGCATACCCTTGAGCCTGAAGAGCCGCTTGGAGAGCATCGGCACTACCTACTGCTCTCAAAAGGGACAACAGCAGACCGCTGTAGTACACTTCGGCAGCATCTGCAGTGGGCAAAACCACCTGAGGCTGTAGCCATTCCACCAATTCTAGGGCTCCTTTTTGGCCGCGAATGATGGGGCCGAGCAGCGGCAAGGCGAGATCCAAAACGGGGGTAATAACCACATCAACGGGCGCTTCATCCTTGAGGCTAGGTGGATGAAAGCCGTGAGGCTCGTAGAACAACGAGTGGCCCGTTGACAAAGCCCGCAAAACATAGCCGTTTTCAACGGTTGTGGGGCCAATGGGGGAACCAGGGACAGCTTTTATCGCCACGGCGTCGTTGAGGGTAAAGCTTTCCCCATGATTTAAGCTAATTACCTGGCGATAGCCCAGGTCTTTGGCAACCTTAGCCGCACTGGCCGATCCCACTACGGGGATAGACTTATCCAACGCCTTCAGTGTAGGAGGATGGGCGTGATCCTCCAGGCCCTGACTTAGCAGGATGAGATCAACGGCTTCCGGCATGGGTCTGGACTCAGGATGCTCTCCCTTAAACAGCCAAGCCTGATGACCAAACACCAAATCGCCGACCAGCCAGGGATCTACCAAAATGCGCTGTCCTGCTATCGCCAGCAGCCAGGAATTGCTATCCAGCCAGGTTACGTCCATCGCAATCAGTTAAGCAATGAGGATTCTTTACTCAATTGTAAATGATTATTACGGATTGATTGGAAATGCTGGATACCTGAAATATTTGGCAATCTGCCTTGAAATTGTGCAAATGCCGTGATCCCCGTATAATCCTTTCTGTTCACCTCATTGAATGGCGGTCTCCTTGAGGTTGCCTTCATACAGTTAGAACTGAAAGTCGCTATGCCCCTGCGTCAACCCAAACCCTATACCGTGTTGATTACGGCCACTGGCAAAGCACCGATTACCCTGGTGTTGCGCCCGATTGCCGTGCTAGTAGGGCTGGCGCTGCTGGTGGGAGTTCCTACTCTGTGGATTACAGCCCTGACCTACCACAACTGGCAGTTAGCCCAACGGAACCAAACCCTGACCAAAACGGCAACTGAGGTGCTGACCCAACTCGATGCCATTGGATCTGAAATTGAGGCACTCAAAACGCGAGCGGGGCTATTGGATGGTGCTATCGACGCCATTCCTCTAGATCCTGAAAGCACACCTAAAGGTGGCTTAGCCGAGGCTGCTCCACCAGAAGTGATGTTTGAATCAGCCAAGCAGCAACTGCCGGGTTTAGAAACTGAACTGTCTAAGGACGTTAAGCCTGCTCTGGAAGCAACTCTGGCCCAAGAGGCTGAGCGGGAATCGGCCTTTCCTAGCGGTAAGCCAGTGGCTGGACGAATTGAAGTGTCCTCGGAGTTTGGGTTGCGTCCCAATCCCTTTGGAGGGAGAAGCTACGAAGTCCATGATGGGATGGATTTTGCTGGCCCAGTGGGGAAACCAATTCTGGCCACAGCCGAGGGTGTAGTGGTGAAAGCCACCTACGATGGCGGCTATGGCAACCACGTCCAAATTGACCATGGCTATAGCTATAAGACTCTCTATGCCCATATGTCTCAGTTGCAGGTAAAAGTGGGCGATCGTGTCCAGCGCGGCGACGTGGTGGGCTACCTGGGCAGCACGGGCCGCTCTTCTGGGCCACACCTGCACTACGGCATTTACCGCAATAGTCGAGCGATTAACCCCCGCTACTTTCTCAAACTTGAGGATAGCCAGTCGGCTCAAGCTCGATAGCCAGTCTGCAGGGCGAAATAGTAGGATCGGAAAACCTTGATGTTGGGTGAGACCGATTTTATGGGCAATACCTTTGGGAATTTATTTCGCATTACCACCTTTGGCGAGTCCCACGGGGGTGGGGTAGGAGTGGTGGTTGATGGCTGCCCGCCCCGCCTGGAGCTTAGTGTGGAAGACATTCAGGCTGAGTTAGATCGCCGTCGCCCTGGCCAGAGCAAGATTACAACGCCACGCCAGGAGAGCGATCGCTGCGAAATTCTCTCTGGGGTGTTTCAGGGCAAGACCCTAGGCACGCCCATTTCTATTCTGGTGCGCAATCAAGATACTCGGCCCCAAGATTACAGTGAAATGGCCACCACCTATCGCCCCTCCCACGCCGACGCCACCTACGATGCTAAGTACGGCCTGCGGAACTACCAGGGCGGCGGCCGCTCTTCAGCGCGGGAAACCATTGGCCGAGTGGCCGCAGGGGCGATCGCTAAAAAGATCCTCAACCAGGTGGCCGGGGTAGAGATTATTGGCTACGTCAAGCGGATTCAAGATCTGGAGGGAACCGTTAATCCCGACACCGTTACTCTAGAACAGGTAGAAAGCAACATTGTGCGCTGCCCCGACTCCGAAGCCGCCGAACAGATGATTGAGCGGATTGAGGCCATCCGCGACCAGGGCGACTCTATTGGCGGCGTGGTGGAGTGCATAGCCCGTAGAGTACCGATGGGGCTAGGCGATCCGGTGTTTGACAAGCTAGAAGCTGACCTGGCCAAGGGGGTTATGTCGCTTCCAGCCAGTAAGGGCTTTGAACTGGGTTCGGGATTTGCTGGCACCCTACTAACCGGCAGTCAGCACAATGACGAGTTCTATACCGATGAAACTGGCACCCTGCGCACCCGCACCAACCGCTCTGGCGGCACCCAGGGGGGCATCTCCAACGGCGAGAACATTATTATCCGGGTGGCCTTCAAGCCCACAGCCACTATTCGCAAGGCGCAGAATACCGTAACCAATACCGGAGAAAGCACTGTGCTGGCGGCCAAGGGTCGCCATGACCCCTGTGTGCTACCCCGGGCGGTGCCTATGGTAGAAGCCATGATGGCACTGGTACTTTGTGATCATCTGCTGCGCCACCACGGACAATGTAAATTGTTCTAGACCGTCACCTCTCCTGCCTCAAACACCCGCCCAATTACCTCCTCCACTGGCGGATCGCTGACGGTCAGGTCGCGGATATTCAGGTCTGTCAGCAGGCGACTAACGGTTTGGGTAAGGTGATCGCGCTGCACAATCAGGCTAGCAGTGCAGCCCTCCAGGGTTTCCAGGTCGCCGTAACGGTTCAGGATCTCGGCCTCGCAGCGATCGGCTAATTCTACTTTGACCTCACGGTAAGGAGCAAACTGGTCAAGCAGCCCGTCTAGGCTGCCATCGTAGATCAAGTGGCCGTGGTGAATAAGCAAGACCCGCCGACAGAGGGCGGTAATGTCGGCCATGTAGTGGCTGGTGAGCAAAATAGTGGCCTGGTAGCGGTGGTTGTAATCCCGCAAAAAGTCCCGCACAGCAACCTGAGCGTTGACATCCAGCCCTAAAGTCGGCTCGTCCAGGAAAAGTACCTGGGGCCGATGCAGCAGGGCGGCCATCATCTCGGCCTTCATCCGCTCACCCAGGGAGAGCTTACGTACCGGCTGAGTGAGCTTGTCGTCGAGATCTAGCATGGCGCTTAGTTCTTCTACCCGGTAGCGAAAGTCCTTGTCAGACAGGCCATAGACCGCCGCGTTGATGCGTAGAGAGTCCAGGGCGGGCAAATCCCAGAGCAACTGCTGCTTCTGGCCCATTACCAGGGTAATGGTCTGCAAAAACTCGGTTTCGCGCCGGAAGGGAACAAAGCCACCCACCCTCACAGTGCCTTCTGAGGGGTAAATTAGCCCAGTTAGCATCTTCAGGGTAGTGGTTTTACCAGCTCCGTTCGGCCCCAAAAAGCCAACGACTTCACCAGGCTCAATTGCAAAGGTTATGCCCTGTACCGCGTTTACCGTGCGATACTGACGTCGCAAGAAATGCCGTAGCGTACCCTTTAATCCGGCGGCTTTTGTCGCCACCTGATAGTGTTTACTAAGCTGATTAACCTGAATAAAAGCCATAGCTGGAGATAAACCGCCTCGTAGTACCCAATGGCCTCCACTTTAACGTCTGAGGTTAATCCGCAGCGTAGACGATTTCTGATTGGATGAGGCTGTAAACAGACAAAACCAATAGGGACGCTGAGCATGCGTCCCTAAAAACCCTATTTCATTTCGGAAATATTTTGAGCAACTTTATGTGAACGCACTGAAAAGCCTCACCTACAAGGGAAAGTGGGCGGGTAGGTTAACTTCCCCTTCAGTAGATTAAGCCACAACGTTACGCAAAAAATTCACTCGCTCATTCAGGCCCATTGAACTAAGCCGCGCCAGTAAAGCCTGAGTAGCTGGGGTTTCCCCTCGGCAGGCGTTCAATAAAGGCGGGTTTTGCCAATCTCGGCGGTTAAAGAGCCGATGCCAAAAGGCCAGCTTCATATTGATATTCAGAGCATGGTAAGCCTGGGTAAAGCGAGTCTCAGCCCCACTGAGAATATCGCGCAAGATATCGAGTTGCTCTTCCCGACTAACTTGACTAAGATTTTGGATGAGTTGCTGCACACCCTGAGAGAATAGCGCCAGGGGAGCAACCGAAGCGAAGGCTTGCCCTAACGTATCGTAGGCTTGCCATAGAATAGCCAACTGGCAATCTACATCGGTGGCTTTGAAAATGGCTATAGTCTCTTCAAATTTGAGTCGGATATCAACGGCAGTCATAGGAGGATCCCCTTTTGCTTGTTATGGCTATGGCTCCAGCGCGTAATTGGCACTATCCAGGTTTGGCAAGTGGCTTATTCCGTGCTGAAACCTTAAACAATAAAAATCAATAGCTTTTTTCTACTGTTTATATTGATCCCCATATTTTTAAGGGTTGGGTAAAATCTTCCAAGTTTCTTTGGATTTACGGATTAGGCTAGACTTGCTGTGGCATAGGCTTCCCGCAGAGCGTTTTAGGCAGACAAACCTTGACATAGGTTGATGGATAGAGGCTAGGGTGGTAAGGCTTCTTGTTAGAAGGGTTGTTCCTTGCAGTGAAAAGGCTATCTATGTTTCGACGGAAATCGGTACCGCTACTGACCTATATCAGCCAGAAGACTGAATTTGAAGGCTCTCTCCATGCGGAAGGCATGTTGCGGGTGGACGGTATCATTCATGGCAACGTTGAGGTTCAGGGAGATTTAGAAATCTCGGATTCAGGATTGATTGAGGGAACTGAGGTCAAAGCTCACAATATCGTTGTGCAAGGAGTCCTGAAGGCTCGCGTTTTTGCCGACGGCAAACTGACGCTGAGCCGTACAGGTCGGCTGGAGGGCGATGTAGTAGCTGGTGCCCTGGAGATTGAGCCAGGGGCCTACTACACGGGCTATATCGAAACTCGGGATGCTAGATCACTCCCACCTGCCCGCGACCTGCCAGAACTCTACGGCACCGCCGAGACCCAATAGATCACGGATTACCGTTCGCGGCCTACTCATGCAAGAGCCAGGTCACGAGGATAATACCAATGACCGCTGGCAACCAGGGAGATGGAACTAACAACTGACCCAAAAGTGGCACGTGAACAACTATTTCACATAGCGTCAAAATTATTGCTACGAAAGTCAGTAATGCAACAATAACCATCGTCTAGACACTTCTACATCTGTCTACCGTTGTACATCACGGGAGGGGGTGTTGAACATCATGGGATTGATGCTTAGGAGATCAGCGATGGCTACTCATACTTGGTTGCGTTACACGGTTGCCCTGGGAGCCGCCTGGTTGACCTTGCTGGGTCTGGTGCCAGTGTTGGCCCAGTCGGGCTTGGCTGTATCGCGGGCTAATCCTACGGCTACAGCTAGTGGCACTACTGTTGGCATCTTTCCAATGGCTAACCTGGCCGCTCGTGACCACCGGGGCTTAATTTGCACTGGGTTTGCCGATACCAATCCCGACTACGTCCTTACCCTTCAGGACTCCTTCGAGCAACTGACGATTCGGGTAGACAGCGGCGGCAATGATACAACCCTGCTGGTAAAGGGGCCTAATGACGTGGTTCGCTGTGGCGAAGATGTAGACCGTCGCAACCTCGACGCCCAAATTCAAGACGGTGGCTGGGGGCCAGGCACCTACAGCATTTGGGTAGGCGCCCACAACCAGGGGCAACGCTATACCTACTCCCTCATCGTTAGCCCTTAGCCCACTCAGGTAGCGCTTGAGGTGAACAATCCCGCGTTAGGATAGGGATGCTGCAAATTTTTTCCTAAACCCCCGTGCTTAAAACTCTGGTTGCAGATTTTCGCATTGTTTTTGAACGCGACCCTGCTGCTCGCAACTGGCTGGAAGTGCTGACCTGCTATCCTGGGCTTCATGCGCTGGTGCTGCATCGGTTTAGCCATTGGCTGTGGAATTTGGGCCTGCCTCTGGTGCCACGGCTACTGTCTCATCTAGCTCGATTTTTAACCGGCATAGAGATTCACCCCGGTGCCACCATTGGCCGAGGCGTGTTTATTGACCACGGCATGGGTGTTGTTATTGGTGAAACCGCCATTGTTGGCGACTACGCTCTGATTTATCAGGGTGTGACGCTGGGCGGCACCGGCAAGGAAAGTGGCAAGCGCCATCCTACCCTGGGCGAAAACGTCGTAGTAGGGGCTGGCGCTAAGGTGCTGGGCAATATTCAAATTGGCAACAATGTTCGCATTGGGGCGGGGTCTGTAGTGCTGCGCGAAGTTCCTTCTGACTGCACAGTGGTAGGAGTACCAGGGCGTGTGGTTTACCGTTCTGGCGAGCGGGTTGAACCTCTGGAACATGGGCGACTGCCAGACTCCGAGGCACAGGTCATTCGCGCTCTGGTAGACCGCATTGAGGCCCTAGAGCGCGAAGTACAGTCTCTTCAGGCACAGCCAGAGGAAAGAACCCTGGAGATGGTAGGAGTGGCTACGGTTTCCCACAATGGTGATCGCATCCTCTGCCGCCTGCAAGACAAGGTCATTAGCGAATTCTTTGACGGCGCTGGCATTTAGGGCAACCGGCAGGGGCGTTTGCCATACCCCCACCGCTCGCATTTTAGCTAGGCTAGCGCCCCCTCTTTCAATGCGGCTAGCACGGTGTCATGGATAGCCCCATTGCTGACGATAACGCCCCGGTTGGTTTCAAAGCGGGCGGCTTTGGCAAAGTCTAAGGGGTTGCCATGCATATCAGTTACGCGGCCACCAGCCTCCTGCACCACCAGAGTACCAGCCGCGTGATCCCAAATTTTCTCCCGGTAGTCTGGGGTTTTTGGGGAAGGTAGCCGTAGATAGAGCGCAGCTTGCCCAGCCGCAACCGCCGCGTACTTGGCTTGACTGTCCATGCGCATGGAGGGGGTCATAATGCCCGCCGCCTGGGCGATCGCGGCTTGCTGGCTCTGATCTCCGTGGCCAGACTCCACACTTTCCACAAACCGAAAATGCTCAGAATCGCAGCTATCCGCTACCTGAATCGGCTGAGGAGAACCCCCGGCTAAAGGCATCATCACCGCCCCTTCGCCACGCACGGCCACAAACATCAATCCCCGCTCACCCCCATCAAAGCTGAGAAAAGGGCAGCCCAGCACCCCCACCTTAAGATCGCCATCTTCTACAAGCGCCAGAGCAATGGCGTATTGGTCGCCGCGCAGAAAACCCTTGGTGCCATCAATGGGGTCGAGGGTCCAGTAGCGAGGAGCCACACTGCCGTTACCGTGGTCAATCCAGCTGACGACCTGCTCAGCGGTAGCGGCGGGAAGCAGGCGGCTTACCTGGTCGGTAACGGTAGCCAGGGCCAGGGCCATGTCAGGCTGGCGCAAATCAGCGGCATCCTCTTCCCCAACGACTGGATCGCCAGGGAAGGCATCGGCCAAAGCCCGACAGATAACAGCCTGAGCCCCAAAGTCGGCCACCGTGACAGGGCTTTTGTCATTTTTTTCAATTGCTTCTGGCACCATGCTCTGGCGCACACTTTCACAAAGCTGGGCAGCCTGACGCACCGCTGCTATAGCTACCTGTTTTTCCTGTTCGTAAGCCATAAACCCTCGATATAGCTGGTTGAATAAGCTAAATCAGCCAGCTATTCTAGGCTAGCTGACTGTGGAACGAAATCGATTCCCTTTTACCTAAGAAATTCTCCCACTTCCGGGCAACTAACCGGATTTCACGCAACCTTTATAGGGGTAGTCACGATTTCATCCAGGCGCGGGGGCCAAAATACTGACAACTCTGAGCAGCAACTGCTGCGGCCCTGGCCAGCGCCACTGGAAACGCCTCCCTCAACCGATAGTGGCAAAAGGCCCCATGTAAGATATCCCCCGCTCCCAGCGTATCGACTACCGAGACAGTCGGCACTGGCACTGTCCCCGGCTGACCACCCTGGCAAAACTGAATTGGTGCTCCGCCGTAGGTTGTGGCCACCTCGGAGATGCCCATTCGGTCCAGGGCCAGCCGAGTCTCTTCAGCGGTAGCTTGCCCCGGCAGACGAAACCGCTCGGCGGCAATAACACTGGTGGCCAGCGGTAGTAAGCTTTCAAAGCCGGGCTTCCAACTACCGGCATCAATAACCACAGGGATGTGCCGCTGCCGGGCCAGAACTGCAATGGCCTGCCCTAACGCCATTTGGTGCCCATCCATCAGCACAATATCGACCCCGTTTAGAACCTCGTTCAGGTTGTCTGGGGTCTCTAGCTGCCGACCCACGGCATTGCGAGAAATCACCGCCCGTTGACCCGTGGCGGTAGTCACCAGAATAGTAGATAGCGGCGGCGGTGCCAGGGATTGAGCATGCCAATCCCAAATATCAACGCCTTGAGCTGCCAGGTCAGCACGAATTAGGCTGGTAAGAGGATGCTGCCCCAGCGCTCCCAGCAGCCGCGCCTCTTGGCCTAGATAGCGAAAGGCAACAGCGGCGTTAGTGACCGGGCCACCGGCCACCAGTTGACAATCTTGAGCGACTATTTTTTCATCGCTGGCGGGGACATTATCAACCCGATAGATACAGTCAAGGGTAATCAGTCCTACAAAAAGTCCACAGGCCATTCGTTTAATACGCTCAGTCGGAGGAATATAAAATGGATTGTCTAATCCTACCTTGCGGCAAATCTTCAACCTTAAATAATCTTTAATCTGAGTGTGATTTTGTAGTTATGTTCATACCCCTGAATTCAGTTACAACCAGTTGGAATAAATGATTAAGCTCCGGCAAAATCTAGACGGATAACTCTTTGATTAAGAAAATAAGTCGCTCACTGGATAGTGATAGCCTGGTGATTATTCTTATCCGGAATTTGATTTCAATCGTGATCGATAGCCTTCAATTGACAAAAGGGATTATTGCATAAAAATCTTGAATTTAAGGGTTTTTTAGTCAGGTTTTAGAACTAAATAATGGCTGAGCAACAAAGCGCTCTAGCTATTTATTGCTCCTGACTATCTAGTTAGTGATAACGATTTCATAGGTTTGCGTTCAAGTTCTATTTGAGGATTTAGGTATGTCCGGCAATCTACTGGATCAACTGAGAGAATTTACCGTTGTAGTAGCCGATACTGGCGACCTGCAGGCTATTAAACGATTTGCACCCAAGGATGCTACCACCAATCCTTCCCTAATTGCCACGGCCTCACAAATGCCTGAATACCGAGGAATTGTGGATGAAACTCTGCTGCAAGCTAAGCAAGATGCTGGGTCGGGCGCAAGCGATAAAGAGGTTGTTTCTTTAGCCTTTAGTCGTCTGTCAGTTTCCTTTGGCCAGCAGATTCTAGATATCGTGCCAGGGCGGGTTTCAGTACAGGCTGATCCTCGCTTCTCCTACGATATGGAGTCCACCATTCAGCAGAGCCGCTTCTTGATGTCTGAGTTTGAAAAGGCCGGGGCTGATCGCGATCGCATCATGATCAAAATTGCCTCTACCTGGGAAGGTATTGAAGCCGCCAAAATTCTCGAAGCCGAAGACATTCAATGCAACCTCACGCTGCTGTTTGGCATTCATCAGGCCATCCCCTGTGCTGATGCTGGTGTGACCATTATTTCGCCCTATGTAGGCCGCATTCTCGATTGGTATGTAAAAAATACTGGTAAGGAGTACCACGGTGCTGACGACCCCGGTGTTCAGTCTGTAACCCGCATTTACAATTACTACAAAAAGTTCGGCTACGAAACTGAAGTCATGGGTGCTAGCTTCCGTACCATGAGCGAGTTGGTCGAGTTGGCAGGCTGCGACCTGTTGACAATTTCTCCCAAGTATCTCAATGAATTAGAAGCTACCAGCGGCGAATTAACCCGCAAGCTCGACCCGGCTAAAGCCGCTGCGATGGACATCGAGAAAATGACCATCGACAAAGCTACTTTCGACAAAATGCATACCGAAAACCGCATGGCCAACGAAAAGTTGGCAGAAGGCATCAAAGGATTCAGCAAATCGCTAGAATCCCTGGAAGGCTTTCTAGGCAAGCGTCTGGCTGAGCTAGAAGGCGGGGCCAAGGTTGGCGAAGCAGCGCTGAGCATCTTCGAGGCTTACGACCTTGATGAAGATGGTTTCATCACCCGCGAAGAATGGCTGGGTCTGGATTCCGTCTTCGATGCCCTCGACATCGATGGCGACGGCAAGATTACCCCAGCCGAAATGAGCGCTGGCCTGGGCGCAACTTTGCAACTCATGTCTGCTTAAGCGCGGACAGAGCCTGACAGCTAAAGAATCTATGCAAGCCGTGATAAGGTTCGCATTAATCCACTGATGAGGCCGTAGTGTATCTCTGGCCAAAGGGCCGGATGCTCAAGGTAAGGATTCATCCCAGGAAAGATTCATCCCAGGAAAATTAGGGCGATTGGCTATTTGGGGCCTCCAAGCGCTTACTGGTTGGACTGAATAGCATCCAACAGTTCAATCTTAGCGCCCTCTAAGCTGCCGCCCTGCACGTCTACCCGATAGCGAAAGGGGGAGAGAAAACCCTGAATTTGTTTAGTTTGGCACTCTAAATGCAGCTTACTCAGGGCTACGTGAGGATCTGGATCAAGACTGTGGAGATAGTCGCTAAAGCCCAGGAAGGCCAGCCGATAGAGCAACTGCTGGCTATATTGCCCCTGAAAGTAGCCGCCGTGAACATCGCGCTTGCTCAGGGCATAGTCGAGGGTGAGCAGGAAGTAATCCCACGACCTCAGGATAGCTTTACCCTTGGCACGGGTGAGGATGCCTGTGGGTGCGACAGAACAGGTGTTGGTGTTGGGGTTGTATTTGATATCAACGTAGTCGGTGCAGTCGAAATAGGTAAAAAAGTCAGCCACCGTAGCGCGGGTGCTGTCGCCATCGGCTTGGACTTCAAACAAATGCGCCAGGGTGATAGCTCCCCATTTTTGCGATCGCTCGTAGGTCAAAAACAGGTTATCCATCACGTTTTCGCTGGAGCGGGCAATGGCTTCACCAACCGGCAGTGAGATAGGAAAGTCCCTATCTAACGCCGTCAGGTTAATCAGGCCATAGTCGCTTTCACTGCCGGATTTATTTTGCAGGGCCACATTGCCTAACCGATAGCCTCGCGCCTGGGTGCGGCTGGGGAAGGCGATGTAGTTGGCCGCAGTAGAGGCAATGCGTAGGGCAATATCGCCTTCGCTACAGAACAGGTAGGATTCAGAAAATCGCCGGAGTGATGCGGCTAAAAAATTGGCGCGGCTAGAAACAATCGTCAGCACTGGAATATCGGGAGAAGCCAGAATCAGCCGCTCTAGACAAAAGACATCACCAATGTCGGCATCGGGGCGCTTATGAACCGAACTGCTGTCAAACACATCCGACAAAATGCGGATGACATTGGTGACAACGAAACCGCCCATGCTGTGGCCAATGAAACTGAGTTTGACCTTGTTGCTGGATCGCTCCTGCCAGTAGCCTCGGGTTTTAGCAACGGCCTGCCGATGTTCTTCATCGCTGGCTGTATTGGGGAACAGTTCGTCGGCAGTGCGTTCAACCAGGGCGTTATCAATCTGGCGGAGTAGTTCCACCAGATCTAGCACGCCAAAATTGTCAGCCCGGTATGCGTCTCGGAAATAGACTACTAGCCGCAGCACTACCAGAGCCAGCATCATTACGCCCAGCACAAACAGCAGTACCAACAGCAGGCTCAGCAAAAAGCCCCAGATAGTCTGGCCAAAGGTAATAAATTGAAAGACTAATAGCACCAGGGCGCAGACTCCTCCGGTCATCAGTAAATCGCGGGGCAGGGGCGGTAGGGCGGAGAGGGCTTCCCAAAACTTTTTAGGATCTACGTTTTCAGAGGGCCAGCGGTAGCCGATAAACACTCGGTTAGGATGGGCACTAACGGCTGGATCGTGACGGTTAATGTACTTAAAAATGTTTTTGTACCAGGCTTCAACACCATCGCGGCTTGTATTGTAGCCATGCACGGTAATCACCAACTCTGCCTTGCCCTCGGCAGAAGTTGTAATCATTCTGTGCAGGTGATCGGTAATTTCGTTAATGCCCTGAACGGCTTGTTGTTGAATGACCTGACTAGATTCCTCAGCTTCCTCAATGTTCGGTGGGGCACTACTCATGACAAAATAACCCGGAATTTTGCCTTCAACACCCCTGGCTTCGGTCATATCCACAATGTTGGCGAAGCTTTCTTGTTCAAAGACAAATTTCTGAATGACAAAGGGAAGCTGTTTCATAACGCACCTGACGACAAGCGATCGCGGGCTAGACACCCAATCTGTACTCCACAGGGTAGCTGACCGATTCCCGATACTAGGAGATTGGTTAACGAAAAGTAGGCAACCAGGCTTGAACTATTGAGGAATAGGGAGTTTGAGGTTTAGGGTGTAAGGTTTAGGATTTAGGGTTGAGGAACCTAGCCAGTAGATTTAGGCCAGCTTAACCAGGCCAAAAACACCTCATAACATACGGCAAAAGCTATGAAGATTAGCCAAATTTCAAAGTAGTTTTCTTGATTTGGTCATCCCAAAGCGGTAAGTCAATGAAATCCTTGCCTTTAGGCAACAGGTTGTACCTCATCACACCAGGGAATGCCGTATCCACTTTGCCGAATAAAGGGACACCGCCCATTATCTAGACAGACCTTAAGGCGCTAACATGAATATCCGAATACAGTACTGGCCCATACCCTCCGAACGCCCAGAGCTTGAGATGGTCACGGCCCAGGATGGGCAAAACCAAATCAAATGAGTAGAGCAACATCTATGAAGTCAAGCTTGGCGCTGGTTGCTGAGCCTGTTCTGGCTATAGCCAGACGGTTGTTTTGGTTAAGCCTTTGGTTCTTATGGGTGCCGATGGGCCTCTATATAGCCTGGCTCAAACAGGGACAAACGCTGATTTTGCTTCAGCTAGCGCTTTTGGGAGTAGCCGTAATTGGGCTTAGCGTCATCAATGCAGAAACAGCGGCGGTGTTTTTGCGCCATTGGCAGGGGCGGCCCAGTCGCGATCGGGGTATTCTTCAGCGTTGGTTTATGCCCTGGAAAGACCAACCCCGGCTCAGCTCAACTCGACCCGTTAAGGCTTTGCCCATTTCAGCTACCCCTATCCCCTTTGTATCGGTAGTGGTGGTGGCTTATCTGCCAAACGAGCAAGACATTATTGAAGAGACTCTACGGCATTGGCTGACTCAAGTTGAGGTGCCAACGGCAGGCTGGGAAGTGATTTTAGCCTACAACACCCCTACCCAACTGCCAGTGGAGGCGCGGCTATACCGGTTGGCCCGCCAAAACCCTGCACTGGTGCTGCTGCCAGTATCCCAAAGTCGCTCTAAGGCAGAAAACCTGAATGCAGCCCTCCGCCATGTCCGCGGTGAGATGACCTGCATTTTTGATGCCGACCACCACCCGGCTCCTGACTGCCTGAGATTGGCCTGGGAATGGCTCAGTCAGGAACAGTACGACGGCGTACAGGGCCGCAACATTATCCGCAACGCTGACGACAACTGGATGACCCAGCTAATTGCCGTAGAGTTTGAATGCATCTACGGCATTAGCCACTACGGGCGTTCACTACTGGCCGACACCGCATTGTTTGGCGGCTCTAACGGCTACTGGCGCACGGAGGCCATTCGGAGCTTGGGGTTTTATCCCAACCGCCTGACCGAAGACATTGACGCTACGGTGCGAGGGCTCTTGAGCGGCTATCGCCTGGTTCATGACCCAGCCATTGTCACCACAGAGTTGGCTCCCACCAGTCTGCGGGGTCTGTGGTTACAGCGGCAGCGCTGGAGCCAGGGCTGGCTGGAGGTGGCGGGCATATACATTGAGCGGGTTAGGCGATGTCCTTACCTTGACCCAGTGCAAAAAACCTACTGGCTACTGATGTTGCTGTTCAGCCAGTGTTTTTATCCACTGGTGTGGCAGGTGGTGCCGATGATGCTGAGCACCCACATTAGCCTTTTCTACCGAGATTTGAAGTTTGAAAACCTAAACTTGCTGATGATGGGGCTTCTGACCGTAAGCACAGTGCTGCAGGTATCGCTAGCTATGCGTTTACGCCCTGCTTACAGCAACTATTCGCGCCGCCACGGTGGGCTGTATTGTCTGCTGTCACCAGTCTATTTCTGGCTCAAGGTGTTGATTGGTATGGCGGCCCTGTACAACTATTTGCGCGGCAGCCGTGTCTGGCATGTTACGGCCCGCACCCGGCGCTCTGTTCAGCCCCTGGCCTTGGGTCTGGAGGAGGGCCAGGAGCCTTATCCAGTCAAGAGCCGGTAGCCATAGAGAAATAGGCTTTTACAATCGCCACAATGCGCTCGGCAGCGTGGCCATCTCCAAAGGGGTTAACGGCTTTTGCCATGTCCTCGTAGGCGGCGGGGTTGGTCAGTAGCTCCACGGCATGGTGATAGATGGCATCGCGGTGGGTGCCAATCAGCCGTGCTGTGCCAGCCTCAATGGCCTCTGGCCGTTCAGTCGTATCGCGCAGTACCAGCACGGGCTTGCCCAGGCCAGGGGCTTCTTCCTGCAGGCCGCCAGAGTCGGTCAGCAGCAAATAGCACCGTTGCATAGCCCCGACCAGACGGCGGTAGTCGAGCGGTTCTGTTAAAAACACGCGAGGATGAGAACCGAGTCGAGCCGTCAACGGTTCTCGCACCAGCGGGTTGCGGTGCAAGGGCAATAGCAGGGCTGTGTCGGGCTGAGCATCCAACACGGCGAGGAAGCCAGCGGCAATGTCTTCCAGAGGGTGGCCCCAGTTTTCGCGGCGGTGCACAGTGGCCAGCAAAACCCGGTAATAATCCCAATCCAGGCCGGGAATAGGACAGTCAGGCTGCTGGTTGGCCACAGTTAGCAGGGCATCAATCACCGTATTGCCCGTATGGTGGATGGCCCCCACCACGCTAGATTGCTTCAGGTGTTCGACAGCGGTGGTAGTGGGCGCAAAGTGCAGGGTCGTCAGTTGAGAAATCAGCCGTCGGTTGGCCTCTTCGGGGTAGGGGCTGTAGATATTGTCGGTGCGCAGACCTGCCTCCACGTGGCCGACCGGAATTTTTTGATAAAAGGCCGCCAGGGCCGCGGCAAAAGCCGTAGTGGTATCGCCCTGCACAATCACCAGGTCAGGTTGAAGAGTCTGGAAATGGGCCTCTAGCCCTTGCAAACTGCGGCAGGTAATGTCAGTCAGGGTTTGCTGAGGCTGCATAATGGCCAGGTCGGCATTGGCCTTGAGTTCAAACAACGCCATCACCTGATCCACCATTTCCCGATGCTGCCCGGTCAGCACCACCTGGGTGTCAATCGTGCCATCTTGTTGAAAGGCCCGAATCACCGGGGCCAGCTTAATGGCCTCGGGGCGCGTGCCCAGGGTAATACACACACGAAGGGAAGACGTAGACATGCAGCCAAACTCTGCCAGCATTTGAACCGTTACTCATCATGGCATGCCCAGCGCCTCTGCCACACCTCTGCCACAATAGAAGCTGTTGTGTTTGCCACTCAAGTTTCCCCTACTTTATGGCCCAAACCATTACCCTTAATGATGCTCAGCTTCAGGTTCTGGATTTGTCGCCCGCTCTGGCGGTAATTGAGCCTGCCCTAGCCAACGGTAAACTGCTGACCGAAGCGGGTGCCCTACGGTTTGCCATCGACATTACCCGCGACCCCACCGACCCCAGAGAACTCTCGGAACTGCCGGAGGTGCGGCTGTGGTTTATTCGCTTAGACAGCCGCTATCCCTGGCTGCCCCTAGTGCTGGATTGGGAAGCTGGGGAACTGGGCCGCTATGCCGCTATGCTGGTGCCGCACCAGTTTAGCCCCACAGAAGGGATTCGCTACAATCCCGAAGCGTTGGAAATTTTTGTGATGGAAAAGATTTTTGTGATTACCGACTGGCTCAAACAGCAGGGCCTGACCAGCACTACCAAATTAAAATTCATGACCCAGATGCTCGGCTACGACATTGAGGATGGATTATTTGAGCTTTTGCAGTAGGGATTTGACCCTATGACACAACCCGATCTCGACCCCGCTACATAGACCGCGTTATTGAAATGGCCTGGGAAGACCGCACACCCTTTGAGGCCATTGAGGAACAGTTTGGCTTGACTGAACCCCAGGTGATTGCGCTGATGCGCCACACCATGAAGTCCTCTAGCTTTCGCATGTGGCGTCAGCGGGTAACGGCACGCAAAACTAAACACCTTAAGCAGCGAGACTTTTTGCTGGGGCGGTTTAAGTCGTCGAATCAGCGATGAGTGGTGCAGGTTAAGGGTTAACTATGGAATCTGGTGGCTTCCTTAACCCACAGATGAATCGGTCTGGTCTAAAATCGCAACCGATGGAATGGATTATGACCCGACCAATTGCCCATCGGGGCTTCCACCGGGGCAAAGAGGTGCCGGAGAATTCGCTGTTGGCGTTTGAAAGCGCGGTCGCCCGCCAACATCCCATTGAGCTAGACATTCAGCTTTTGGTCGATGGCGAACTGGCCGTCTTCCACGACAAAAGCCTGACCCGGCTCACGGGTAAACCAGGCACCATCGCTGACCAGACGGTGCATACGTTGAAGCAGTTTTGCCTTTACGACACCGAGCAGACTATTCCCTCTCTGGATGAGGCGCTGGCGCTCATTAATGGTCGGGTGCCGGTACTCATTGAAATTAAAAACGAAGGCCGGGTTGGTCAACTAGAGGCATCCCTGCTGAAAACCCTAACCATCTACCGGGGCGAGTTTGCGGTGCAGTCTTTCAACCCACTCTCGCTACGGTGGTTTAAGCGCCACGCTCCAGAGATTGTGCGAGGGCAGCTTTCTAGCGACTTTAGCGGCGCACCAGTGCCCTGGCACTTTTCTATAGCCCACAGCAACCTGCTGTTTAACTGGGCCAGCCAGCCCCACTTCATTGCTTACGACCTGAGAGCCTTGCCCAAGCTATCTACCACATTGGCCAAGTGCGCCTTCAACATTCCCCTCATTACTTGGACAGTCCGCAACCCGACCGACCAGGCTAAAGCGCTAACTTGCGCCGATAATTATATTTTCGATGCGTTTTAGTCAGCAATGAGGGCAACGATGGAGAATCCTGGGCCGCGATCAGTGTCCAACTGTCCCGGCTGATATTGGCGGCTTAACAGTGGCACCGAAATAACGAGTGGCACCGAAATAATGGCAGCGAAAATTTTCAGGGCAGCCGAAAACTTTTCAAACAAACGATGCGGTTTTTAAAATCTGCGCTAACATCCACATGACTAAGCCAAAACATTGGCCTAGTGCAGGGTTTATGCCTTTGCCTGGGTATGTTTTGTGGCCTGATTTTTCGCTAGCTAATTCACTTATTGGGCTGGCTAATCTATTTATTGGGTAGGAGTGGTGATCAACATGCCAGATTGTTCTGTTATGGCTCAAGCCTTAGTCAAATCGGGCTGGATACCATCAATCCGGCTTAGTGTTCGCAATGCTTCGGTTAGTGTGATTTCTGCGATCGCGATGGCTGTGCTAGCGGGTCATTACCCAGCTCACAGTCAAGGGTACGATGTAGTGCCGCCGCTACCGGCTGGAGTTATTCCAGTGCCGGGTGGTGCTGTTCCTCAGGCTCCAGTTAGCGGTCAGCAGTATGTGGTCTTTGTGAACGGCAGCAGCGAAGAGTTGCTTAACCGGGTGCGCATTGTAGAGCCTACTGCCTTTCGCACAACGTTTCAGGGCCAGTCAGTCATTCAAGCTGGGCGTTTTAGCTACTCAACCAATGCTCAGCAGCGCGTAGCTGACTTGGCGGCTCAAGGAGTTACAGCCCAGATGGCCGAAGCCCCCACCGCCCAGCCCTACTATGCTCAAACGCCAGCTCCGCCCAGCAATACCTATGCCTCTAGTGGCCAACTGCCGCCGCTGCCAGGGGTAACGGTAATTTCTCCTCAAACAGCCACTGGTCTTCCGGCCTTGCCTCCGCCGACCCAAATTCCACCCACCCAAATGCCCGCTAACCAGATGACGCCGATTCAAATTCCGCCCAATGCTGGCGGCGGCAATGTGGAGTTTGGGCAACAACTGAGCTACGCAGCACCTGCAACTCCCAATGCTTACCCGGTCAACGTGCCACCGCCCACTGGCACCGCTATGGCCGCCCCGATAACGCCTACTAATGCTCCATACTACGTGGTGATTCCGACCGCTATGGCCAACCTGCAAGCGCTCAGTAACCAGGTGATTCAACTGGGTACCCCGGCTGATCGGGTGCAGGCTCGGACTGAGCCGCGTGGCCCCCACGTGGCTGTTGGCCCCTTTGCTGATCGCAGTTTAGCCGAGCGCTGGAGCGGTTTCTACCGTGAAGCAGGCATTGGCGATAGCCGAGTCTTTTATCAGCGATAGCCGTTCTTGCAGGCTTTATGGCATCTAAGCCACCGTTGCAACCAGTTCCCGATGTAGTTGTTAGCGCGGCTCAGATGCGACGAATTGAGGAGCGCCTCTTTGCAGCCGGGATGCCTGTTGCGGCGTTGATGGAAAAGGTGGCAGGGCGAATTACCGCCTGGTTTACCTCTCGGTTTTCCTGGCAGGATTATCCCAGCGTTGGCGTTCTGGCAGGGCCAGGGCACAATGGCGGCGATGCCCTAGTGGTGGCCCGTGAGCTTTGGCTTTTGGGCTACAGGGTATCGATTTGTTGCCCGTTTGAGCGCCAGAAGCCTCTAACCGCGGAGCATCTGCGGTTTGTCCAAAGCTTGGGTATTCCTGTCAGCACCGGGCTGGAGTCCTTGTTGGCCAGTGATGTCTGGGTGGATGGCTGGTTTGGCTTTGGCCTGGAACGTCCCCTAGAAGGCCAGATAGCTGAGCTTGTTGACACCATAAATCGTCAACCTCAGCCTGTGGTGAGTATTGACCTACCCTCTGGGCTGCATACTGATACTGGCGCAGTGCTGGGCACGGCTATCCAAGCCACCCATACCCTCTGCCTGGGCCTGTGGAAGCGGGCCTTCTGTGTCGATGCAGCCCTGGCCTACCTGGGTCAACGTCATTTAATTGACTTTGATATTCCTACAAGCGCCATAACCGCTGAGGGAGACAGCGTGCTCAGCGTGCGGCGAATTACAGATCAAGAAGCCCTGGCCCGACTGCCGCTGCCCCGCCCTGCTGCAGTTCATAAGTATCAGATCGGCCAACTGCTGTTAATTGCTGGATCGCGCCAATATGCCGGAGCCGCTCTGTTAGCTGGTCTGGGGGCACGAGCCAGCGGTGTCGGGATGCTGACCCTGGCTGTGCCAGAGTCACTAAGGCTGATGCTAGTCGCCCAATTGCCCGAAGCTTTGGTGGTAGGCTGCGACGAAACTGAGGCAGGGGCGATTGCCCACCTGCCTGCTGATTTGGACTTGAGCCGGTATGATGCAATCGCCTGTGGCCCTGGCCTTTCCCGTAGTGGGATGCCCGTCCTTCAAGCCACCCTGGCTAGCCCCAAGCCCCTGGTCATTGATGCCGATGGTCTTAACCTACTCGCTGAACTGGAACCCAGCGTTGTTCTTCCCAGTCGTAAGGCCGCCACGGTCATTACCCCTCACCCTGGAGAATTTAAGCGGCTCTTTCCTGGCATTCACCCAACCCTGCAAACGGCTGGCGAAGCTGCTAAACAAGCTGCCAACCAGAGTCAGAGCATTGTTTTGCTGAAAGGGGCCTGCACCGCGATCGCCCATCCCCGTGGCCCTCTCTGGTTCAATATGGACAGTACCCCGGCCTTGGCCCGTGGTGGCAGCGGCGACATTCTCACCGGCTTACTAAGCGGGCTATTGGCCCAAACAGCGGCCAAGTCTTTCGATCTGTCCCTAGACGACGCCTTAGACATGGGCATAGCCGCCACCTGGTGGCACGCCCAGGCCGCCAAACGCACCGCGACTACCCATACCGAGCTGGGTGTGGATGGCCCCCGCCTAGCCGCGAACCTATCTCCGACCTTAGCCCAGTTCCTAGCGGAGGAGCAAGGAGATAAGACCTGGGAAGACTGATGGGATTGTCGGAATCCTATTAATTGGGGGTAAAATTCAGGCTCAAAATCCAAAATCTAAAATCCAAAATCCTTCCCCCCATGTCCCTCCCCCCTCTCCCCGAAGGCTTCTCCCAGGGTATTTCCCTTCTGGCCTACTTGCTCATGTTGATGTGGGTACTGGCCATTTTGGATGCCTTGACTGGGCGGCGGGTATCGCGCATTCTGGCAATTCAGCCCCGCGCCCTGGCCGGAATTCCTGGGATTCTGGTAGCGCCCCTTCTGCATCAGGACTTTAAGCATTTAGCCGCTAACTCTGCACCCTTTGTGATCTTAGGCAGTGTAATTTTGTTGCAAGGGCTAGAGGTGCTGGGTCTGGTGACAGGTTTTTGCTGGGTGTTCAGCGGCCTTGGCATTTGGCTGTTGGGTCGGGCAGGCACGCGCCACTTGGGAGCCAGCGGGGTAATCTTTGGCTACTTGGGCTATGTGCTGTTGCGAGGGTATTTTGAGCGGAGTTTGCCGGCGATCGCGGCCTCAATTCTAGTTGGTCTGCTCTATGGCGGTACGCTGTGGGGACTGCTGCCTTTACAACAGGGCAAATCCTGGGTTGGTCACGGCATAGGATTTCTCAGTGGGGTGATGGTTGCCCGACACCTGGAGGCTATTCAAACCTGGTGGATGAACAATTCTGGCTTTTAAGCAGATGAGCCTATAGAGTTTTGGCGATGCTGTGTGCTTTAACTTTTTGGCCTTTCCGCTTCTGCCTTCCTGCCTCAGCGGTAATGCCGATCTAGCCGCAGCAATGTTTCCAGCAGCACATTGGCGCCATGGGTGCAGTCTGCTGGGGAGGTATATTCCACTTCGGAATGGCTAAAGCCGCCTTCGCTGGGCACAAAAATCATGCCCATGTCGGTAAAGCGGCCCATTTCCAAAGCATCATGCCCAGCGCGACTGGGTATAGGCATGTGGCTCAGCCGCAGGCTGGCGCTAGTTTCAGCGATAATCGCCTGGATGTGGTCTGCCGCTGGGCTGGGAGCTACATTGAGCTGAGGTAGGATGTCAATTTTGGTATCGGTAGCCTGGGCAATGGCCGTTATTTCCACTTTCAAATCTGCCACCAGGTTGTCGATAACTGCCTGGCTCAGGTCGCGCACATCCAGACTGGCCTGCACCTGCCCCGGCACGATGTTGGCGGCACTGGGCCACACCTGCAAGGCACCCACCGTAGCCACCCGCTGCCCAGGGGGGGTGGTTGCCAACCGATTCACGGCCAGCACAATATGGGCCGCTGCCACCAGAGCATCCTGCCGTTGATCCATCGGTGTAGTACCTGCGTGGTTGGGCCGCCCGGTAATATTGATCTGATAGCGCTGCAGCCCCACCACGCCTTGCACCACGCCAATTTGTTTACCAGCCGTTTCCAGCACGCCCCCCTGTTCAACATGGAGTTCCACAAAAGCGCACACCTCTTCGCGGGTGCGGCGAGCCTCGGCCAGGCGGCTCCAATCGCCACCGACTTGGTTAACGCACTCATCGATAGGGCGACCATCCTTACGGTGATAGTCAGCTGCATTGAGGGAGGCTGTTCCGGCCATGGCATGGCTTCCGATCATCGTGTCTTCTTCATCAGAGAAGATGATGACTTCGTAGGGGTGGTTGAGATGGATGTTGTTTTCCGTTAGGGTTCTGGCCACTTCAATACCAGCCAGCACGCCCAGGTTGCCGTCAAACTTGCCGCCGCAGGGCACGGTGTCAATGTGGGAGCCTGTGGCCAGGGCAGGAGCATCCAGCTTGCCCGGTAAGCGGCCAATTATGTTGCCTGCTGTATCAACCCGTACCTGGAGGCCAGCCTCCACCATCCAGCGCCGCACTAGCTCACGCCCTTGCTGATCTTCCGGGCTAAAGGCCACCCGACAGATACCGCCATTTTCCAACTGGCCAATTTGGGCCAAGTCATCCAGGCTTTGGTTGAGCCGCTTACTGTTGACGTTGAGAGTTTGTAAAAGAGTCATAACGTTTACGGATGGGGTATAGGGTTTGGAAGAAATCTTAACAGAACATAATAATTAGTTAACGCTTTTGTATACAGTCCATTGTATACAATCTCGGCTGTTTACCATTTTTGGGGTTTCTGGAGCTTAAGGTAACTTGCCTAGTGCGGCGGGTAACTTGAACCAGGAGCTAGCATTTCCCACTATTTAATTGAGCTCTTGGACATAAATTCTGCGTCGGCTTAAGATGCCCAATCGTGCTGTAACTGGCATTTCACTTTACTCGCTTTGTTCTTTGTTCTTCTCTCTTCGTTGTTTATTTCTCCCCATCTTCCCCTCTCTCTAGCAAAGCGTTTGTAGCCTAGGGCGCAATTGTACTTAGCCAGTTAACCAAAAGCGGGTTAATGACTTCAGGCCGTTCGTCGTGGGGGCAGTGGCCAGTGTTAGGGATGCTGTGGAACGTCACCGGAGCCGAGCGGCTGTTGTCGGTGGCCAGGTTGCGGTAAATATCCGCTCCTTTAATGGGCGTCCAGGGGTCGTTTTCGCCCCAAAGCACCAGTAGTGGTTGCTGGATGGCCGGCAGCAGGTCGGTAGGTTTTGGCCCTGGCGGAGCCGTTACAATAGCGGCAAATACCTTTTGGGCGGTGGGTTTGCAGGTTGGAGCATAGATCATTTCCACGAGTTCGTCGGTAATGGCCTCTGCGTTGCGGTAGACCTGCTTGAGGGAACTGCGAATTCTCCCCCGCCGCCGTACCTGGTTAAACACCACTGGCCCTACTAGTTCGGAACTCACCAACCAGGTAAAGGCGCCCATCACCCAGTTCAAGGGTAGGTGCAGTTCTTCTGGGCGGTGGTTAAGCCCTCCGGCGCAGTTCAGCACAGCTCCGGCCCTAGCTGCATCGGGATGGCTAGCTAGCATTATCAGGGTTAGCAGGCCGCCGATAGAGTTGCCTACATACACGGCGGGGGTTTGAATGAACTCTGCCCAAAAGTCGTAGAGCAATCTCTGCCAAAGCTCGACTGTGTAGGCCAGGGCAGGCTGATCAGAATCGCCAAAACCCAGTAAATCCAACGCATACACCCGGTACCCTGCCGCCACTAGAGCCGGAATGTTCTTACGCCAATGCCCCAGAGAAGCCCCAAACCCGTGCACTAACACCAGAGGTTGGCCCTCGCCCTGAACAGTGTAGGCAATGGTGTGGCCCTGCCAAGTCCACGTTAGCTTTTCTAAAACCGGAGCCGCGAGTTCAGCAACCATAGGACGAGATGTAACGGTTTGTGAATACTTTCTCATCATACCGAACCTACGTAACTCTATAGAAACCAGGTTGCTAGCCACAGCACCCGGTCAAGACCTTCTGCGTGTAAACGTCCTTGTTTTTCTTGTTGTCGAACCCAGGTCTAGCCCAGCTTGAGAGAAGAATGATGGCGACTACTGGTAGAGAAAAAGGCGCTTAGCCGCGCGGGTAAAAGCAACGTAGCAAAGCTGATTGCGTTCCACAACGTTGCGGTTGACCAGCATAGACGGCACATCCACAAACACATCTTGAAACGTCGAGCCCTGACTTTTGTGGATGGTGAGGCTGTAGGCATAATCCACATCATGAAAGCACTGCTGCATATCCCAAAACTCCATCCAACGCTTTTCTTTAGCTAAAAAGTTAAGCTTGGCTTTAAATTCTTCCTGGCCCGATTCGTGCAGCACTCGCAGGATTTTGTACTCGCCCTCTTCGGTTTCCACGTCTAAAATCCAGATGGGCCATTCTCCCTGCCGTCCCCGTGCCACCTGCAGCACCTCGCACTCGGCAGAGGTGGGCAGCAGAATGGACTCTTCTTCCAGGCAGGGGTTGATGGCAATCAGCCGCTCTCCGGGCACAAACCGCAGGGCATTAGGGCTATAGATGGCGTTGCGGATGAGCCGGTTGAGTTGGGCAACGCGGCGGTTGGTATAGGCTAGTGCCCGTACTTGGTC
>Ga0224723_1000033_pt1 | contig 88866 bp, 87 predicted proteins | sample Balambano_FR2_Me_FD_161647 | JGI IMG/M metagenome (GOLD analysis project Ga0224723, IMG submission 161647) | Freshwater sediment microbial communities from Lake Towuti, South Sulawesi, Indonesia - Balambano_FR2_MetaG | ecosystem: Environmental > Aquatic > Freshwater > Lake > Sediment | place... | reverse complement strand
ATACTAATTAAAAAATGAAATAATGTGCTTCCTAGTGACACACAAGATAATATTTCCAATGGGAAGACTACTTTTTTTACATAATTTACATTGTTTGTTATCAAAAATGGAGCCTGATTTAAAGTTTCCGAAAAGACACTAAATACTATTAAACCAGCAAATAGGATAATAGCAAAATCTACTCGATTCTCATTTGGAGACACGCCCCATCTAGCCTTAAGTATAAATGAAAAAACAAAAGTATAAACTATTAGCATTAATAATGGATTTATAAACATCCATGCCAACCCAATTACTGAATTCCGATATTTTTTTTTAATCTCACGTTTTGTCATTTCAAAAATAAGAACATGATTTTTCTTAAGACTATGAAAAATAGTGTAGAAAGCTTCTAAATATTTCACCTGAAAATCCTATTTATTCCTATAAGATTTAATTAAAACTCAACTCAATCAGTATACCAAATTCAAATTATTTTGCATCATCAAATTAATTTATGATATTACTTTTTTATTAAACTAGTTAACTTGCCTACTGAAGTTCTTTCAAGGCAAGTTAACTGTAATTTAAAACGCCGATTTAATTTTAGTGTATTATTAATCGCAAGACAGGCTTGGGAGCCAATATCCCTTAGTAGAATTAGCTGGAATACTATCTATAATAGTACAATTTAGAACACCTTCTGAACTATAAAATTTTATTTCTACATTTGCTGGAGTAGTTGAATTTGTGTTTTGTATATAGGCTGCTGAGTTATATGATCCAAATGCATTCCTAAACAACATAGGAAGAAAATAAGAAGATAATCCAGAAGCAGAACCATTATAAGTTGTTATTTCAGTTCCAACATGTGGGCGACCAACGGTAACAATTGGCTGGTCTGATGTAATTACAATCCCACCTGCCCAGCCTGCCGACAAAGACCCAGTATCACATGTAGCAGTAGGTACCCAATATCCTTTCGATGCAAGTGGAGCAATAGTATCAGATTTTGTGCAATTTAAAGTTCCAGTGGAACTGTAATATTTAATAGTAATGTTAGCAAAGCTAGAAGTATTTACATTCTGAACATAAAATGCAGAGTCATAACTACCACCAAATGCTCCCTTAAAAAGCATCGGAATATAAGAGTTTAAACTTCCAGTAGAAAAGCCGCCATAAGTCATAACTTGCGCACCAACATGTGGCCGAGCAACCGCTACAATTGGCTGGTTTGATGTAATAATTACGCCACCTACCCAACCTGCCGGCAAAGACCCGGTATCACATGTAGCAGTAGGTACCCAATATCCTTTCGATGCAAGTGGAGCAATAGAATCAGATTTTGTACAATTTAAAGTTCCAGTATTATCATAATAGTTAATAGTAATGTTAGCAAAGCTAGAAGTATTTACATTCTGAACATAAAATGCAGAGTCATAACTACCACCAAATGCTCCCTTAAAAAGCATCGGAATATAAGAGTTTAAACTTCCAGTAGAAAAGCCAGTATAAGAAGCAATTTCAGCTCCAACATGTGGGCGAGCAACTGACACTACAGGCAAGTCCGATTGTATTGACATTCCTCCTGCCCAAGAATTGGTGAATCCAATATACCCAATACTTAAATTAATTGGCCCATACTCATTATTATCCTCAATACTCTCCGCTACAGTGCCGGAAGGGTCAGCATACAAATAGATTTGATAAGTTCCAGAAGGTAAGCCTGTTCGAACATCAACAGCATCATAGTCTTCGTTTGGAAATTCATCTTCAGGATATCCAACATAAACATCTACAGTAGTACTAGCACCTGCAGGAAGAGATGGAGGGAAATGATAGATAGTGTAGTTACCCCGTACCGAGTTACATGTATTACCCATTGGGTCAAGGTTTTCTTCTGGGTCATAAGCAAGACAACCATTACTTCCATAGATAATTTTAAAATCATTAAAATAAGTCACTTGACCAAACGGATAATCATCATTATCAGGACCATAATTAGGTTTACCATCTAAGAAAACACCGGGATAAAAATTACCAGCATCAGCACCACCTTGATTTTGTACTGTCATACGAATCCAAAAAGCCTCATTGACATAAATTTCAGAAATTGGTGCAGTATTGGTTTCATTACGAAATTGATAGCCGGTAACAATAAGGTCTGGTTTTTGAGTGATGTTTGTTGTATCGGTATCCGAATCATTTGTATCATCAGTATCTTCTACTGATGCAACGGTTGCTGTAACATCTAGAGGGGTGGGTGCATTAACTGCCACATTGACTGTTAAGGTGATTGGGTTTGTAAACCCGCCACTTGCTATGATAGCAGTTGTGGTACAAGTTAAAGTACCAAGTGTACAAGACCAACCGGTCCCGTTAATAGCAGTAGCAGTTAAACCCGTTGGTAGCGCGCTGACTGTTACCGTAATTGTTTGACCGGTGGAAGGGTCATCGCCTAAATTTTGAACTGAAATTGTATATGTCTTTCCCTGGTCTGCTTGAACAAAGGGGTCAGTGTGTGAAACAGTGATTGCATAATCTACTCCAGGCGCGGCATAAACCGGGCTGGGTTGCCCAAAAGATAAAACAAAAATAGTGGCTAGTAATATTCGCCAACTATTAAGGAGTGTAGTATTTAATTTCATGTGAACCAAACCTTTCTTTCTTAGGTTAAAGTGTTTTATTAATTTATTTAAGGAAGCGGGGATGAATGCTAGAATGAATTACAAATTGATTGTAAACTAAAATAGAATAAATGTGATAGGACGAATATCCTATAAAGTGAGTCTGTAAGGTGATTGAAAGTTAGATATATTCACGCATTGCTAATTTTAATGCTTCCTCCCAAACAGGTAACTGTAAACCAAATGTTTTTTCAAAAAGAGAGCAGTTCAATGAGGTAAAAAGCGGACGTTGGGCAGGGCTGGGAAAGTCGGAAGTTAATGAGGGTGCCAAAGTTTTAGTGGCAAGTTTCCCCGTAGGCATGAGGCGTAAAATCTCACGTGCAAAATCAAATCGAGAAACATTGCCTAATCCGCCTACATGATATATGCCACTTTTATCTGAAAAATAATGTACAACGTTGGGCAAACTATTTGCAATCATCTTACTTGTAACTTCTGCCAATGCTCTTGCCCAAGTAGGGCTTCCAATTTGGTCTGTGACAATTTGCAAAGTTTCTTTTTGATTTGCCCAAGATAAAATTTTTGTGACGAAGTTATCACCGCGTAGGCTATATACCCAACTGGTTCTTAAGATGAGATGCACGCCTCCTACTTGACGTATAGCCTGTTCGCCCTCCAGTTTGCTTTGACCATACACATTCAGCGGATTCGTTAAGTCGGTTTCGATGTAGGGCAATTGTTTTTCGCCATCAAAGACATAATCGGTGGAGTAATGAATAAAAACTGCATTTAATTTTTTAGCACATTCTGCCATGATGGCTGGGGCATGTGCATTAACCTGCATTGCTATTTCAGGTTCTTGCTCTGCACGGTCTACTGCTGTATATGCCAATGCATTTACGATAATATTTGGTCTTATAGATTTGATTGCGTTTTTTAAGTCAAAAGTGTTTTTTACATCTAGTTCTTTTGAAGAGAAAGTTATTGTTTTTCCTAGGGGCGTTAAAAAATGTTCTAATTCCCAGCCGAGTTGACCATTTTTTCCAAATAAAAGAATCTTCATTTACTTTGAGGCAAATATTAATTTTCTTCGCCTAGCTTTCTTAAACTTTTAGCATATCCACTACTACCCATTTGCTCTACAAGAATCATTAATTGTTTTTTATTAATGAAGCCTTTTCTAAATGCTATCTCCTCCGGTGAGGCAATCATCAATCCTTGGCGTTCTTGCACCGCCTGAATAAAATTTGCGGCTTGTAAAAGCGACTCATGGGTGCCAGCGTCTAACCACGCCACACCACGCCCAAGTGGAATGACTTGTAATTCACCTTTTTCTAAATACAGACGATTCAAATCTGTAATTTCAATTTCGCCACGTTTCGATGGCTTAAGATTTTTAGCAAATTCAACTACGCGTTTATCATAAAAATATAAACCTGGCACAGCGTAATTGGAACGGGGTTGTTTGGGTTTTTCTTCGAGACTAATGGCTTTGCCATTGGAGTCAAATTCTACTACGCCATATCTTTCAGGGTCTTGGACAGGATACGCAAATACCAATGCACCTTTTTCTAGTTTTGAGGCTTGTTCAATTTGTTCAGGTAAACCATGACCAAAAAAGATATTATCTCCTAAAATTAAACAAGCCGAATCACCATCAATAAATTTTTCGCCCACAATAAACGCATCTGCTAAACCGCGTGGTTGTGCTTGTTCGGCATAAGAAAATTTCATACCCCAATTTTCACCGCTGCCCAGTAATCTTTGAAATAATGGCAAATCTTCTGGTGAACTAATGACCAAAATTTCGCGCATACCAGCCAGCATTAACATAGACAATGGATAGTAAATCATTGGCTTATCATACACTGGCAAAATTTGCTTACTGATTGCTAATGTTAAGGGGTGCAAGCGAGTGCCTTTACCACCTGCTAAGATAATACCTTTCATTTATACATATTCTCCACTTAATAATTTTGTCGCTACAATTCCATTAACGAGATTTGTAATTTGCATCCATCCAACCTTGATATTCTTGTTTATGACGAATTGCGTTCACCCACTCCAAGTTAGATAAATACCATAAGATAGTTTCACGCAGTCCCACGCTCAACGTATGACGCGGTTCCCATCCCAATTCAGAACCAATTTTTTTGGTATCAATATCATAACGCCTATCATGTCCTAATCTATCTTTTACAAACGTAATTAATTTTTTATGTGGTGCAGTGTTGGGATGAACTTCATCTAAAATTTCGCAAATCGTTTCAACAATCGTCAAGTTCGTTGGTTGATTCACACCGCCCACATTATACGTTTCACCAATTTTTCCTTTTTTCAAAACCAAATAAATGGCTTCACAATGGTCTTGCACATGCAACCAATCCCGAATTTGTCCACCATCACCATACACAGGCAAAGATTTTCCTTCAATGGCATTTAAGATAATGACTGGAATTAATTTTTCAGGGAATTGATACGCACCATAATTGTTGGAACAATTTGTAATTGTAATTGGCAAATGATAAGTATGACCATACGCGCGAACCAAATGGTCACTAGATGCTTTGGATGCGGCATACGGCGAATTGGGTGCATACGGAGTTTCTTCCGTCCATGCTGGTTCGTGAGATGCCAATGACCCAAACACTTCATCTGTTGATACATGATGAAAACGCTTCGTGACTTGGGGGATGCTTGATTCATCTACCCAAAATTTTTTCGCTTCGTGAAGCAGGGTGAACGTCCCCATCACATTTGTTTCAATAAATTGGCGCGGACCTAAAATAGAACGGTCCACATGAGACTCTGCCGCGAAATGTACAATCGTATCAATTTGATATTTTCTTAAAGTTTCGGATACAAATTCTGTATTACAAATATTTCCTTGCACAAAGACATAACGTGAATCATTAGCAACATCTTTTAAATTATCTGCATTGCCTGCATAGGTAAGCACATCAAAGTTAATGACCTTGATATCTGTTGCAACACTTAATAAGTATCGAATAAAATTTGAGCCAATAAAGCCTGCTCCGCCTGTAACCATTACATTTTTCATTTAATATCTAAACCTTTATTCAAACACTTCCGCATCTTTCAACAATTTTCCTGCTACATCTTTTGGAGACAAAATTGGCGGCGTAGAAATTTGCCAATCAATACCAATTTGTGGGTCATTCCATAAAATAGTGCGTTCCCATTCAGGAGCATAATAATCTGTTACTTTGTATGTCACTTGGGCTTGTTCACTCAAAACATAAAATCCGTGAGCAAAACCTTTTGGTACCCATAACTGACGTTTATTTGTTTCAGACAGGATTATACCAACCCACTGACCAAAGGTTGCTGAACTACGTCGAATATCAACGGCTATGTCTAATATTTCACCAGCAATGGCTCGCACTAATTTCCCTTGAGTTTGTTTGGTTTGGTAATGTAAGCCTCGTAAAACCCCTTTTTGAGATGAAGAATGATTCTCTTGCACAAATCTATCTACAATGCCTGCTTGTATAAATTTAGTTTCACGAAATGATTCGAGGAAAAAGCCTCTTTCATCACCAAATATTTTCGGTTCTATGAGGATTACATCAGGGATTTGGGTGGGAATAAAGTTCATTAACAGTCAAGTCTCCAAGTTTTATGCGAAGTTCGCTCCGATTATATCCATATTGATAAAAACAATCATAAGTGGATATTTATTGACAAATCTCCTCTTGCTAGGGTATATTGTCATAATGTTATAACATTTACGAAACGTCCCGCAGGTTTGGGCTCAATGATTATGGCTCATCAAGAAAACCTGCGGGACGGTATCTCTACAAGGTGATTGATTACATGAAGAAGTCTACAATTCGAGCGGCAGTGGTGCAATTTGGTGTGGTGGCAGATGTATCTGCAAATCTACTCACCTGTTTAAGGATGATTGACCAAGCGGCAAGCCATAAACCTGATGTGATGGTTTTGCCTGAATTTGTGAATCACATTGCATGGTATGAAAATACAGAACATTGTTATCGTGTGGCTGTGTCATTAGATGATGAGTTTATTCAAGGCATTGCAAATAAAGCCAAAGAACATAATTGTTATATAAAAATCAATGTAACTTTGAAGCGAGACAATGGAAAAGTAACAGGTACAAATATTTTATTTGACCGAGCGGGGAACATCGTAGGATTCAATGACAAGCAAATTTTAATGGGCAATGAAAATAACTTTTTAGAAAAAGCAACTGAAATTGCACCGATTCTTTCAACAGATATTGGCAATGTGGGAATGTATGCTTGCATGGATGGAGTCATTCCTGAAGTAGCAAGGGCATTGGCTGTGCGTAAACCACAGATTTTGTTGAACAGTTTGAATTCATTTGCACATGACGAAGCCTCATTACATATTCCTGTCAGAGCCGCAGAAAATAAAGTGTATGTAGTGGCGGCGAATAAAGTTGGTTCACTTGTACCAGAAGAAATGCGAGCAAATGTTGCGGCGAAATTAAAAATTGACCCAAGTTTTCTTGAAGGTGCAGGCGAAAGCCAAATTGTGGCGCCTGATGGAACAGTATTAGCCAAAGCACCAAAAAAGGGTGAAGCAGTTGTTTTTGCAGATATCGAGATTGATTTTGCTGATAACAAACTTAGACCCGATGGCACAGATATTTTCACATCTCGCCGACCTGAATTATATAAACCAATTGGCGATGAGCCAAAAGAGAATAAGAAAAAAGTTGGGGCTGAGAATCTGTTGGTGGGGGTGATACAGATTTCAGGTCAAGGAAAAGAAGCGATTGATGAAGCGAAGAAATATATTGTAGAGGCTGAATCAAATCAAGTGAAGTTAATCGTGTTGCCAGAATTATTTCATCTTGACTATGATTCGCATGAAATGATTCTTGAATTGCAATCAGTGATGAAAGATTGCTATGTGGTCATTTCTGTTGTTGAAGATAATCAACATGTGGGTATGATGTTTGATAAAAACAAAATTTTGCTGAGGCAACCACAATTGCATTATTCAGAAAGACATGCGTGGGCAAAGTTAGGAAATGAATTAAATATTTTTGATGCAGAGTGGGGACGTGTGGCAATTATTGTGGGAAATGATTCTATATATCCTGAAACATTTCGTTTGGCGGCATTGCAAGATGTGGAAATTGTTTGCGTGCCAACCATGATTTTAGAAAATTGGGAAGTGGAACATGGTTTCAAAGAACGCGCCGCAGAAAATAGAATGAATGTGATTGTTGCAAGCAAAAAAGATTCTGGAATTTATGCCATCACAGAAGATTTTACATTGTGGACGGAATGGAAAAATCGTCCGTTTGATGGAAATATAAATTATCCTGTGATTACAATGGCGCACGATGGTTTAACAACAGCAGTGATTCATCCAGCCGCTTCTGCTAATAAAATGGTTTCGCATCGAACAGATGTGTTGAATGGCAGACCCTGGCATTTGGCTGAACCGATAATAAATCGTAATTCGTAAATCGTAATTAGGAGATAACATGAGCGATACCACTCAACAACTTGCAGATGTACTTGATTCTCGTAAACCAGTGGATAACACTGAAAATTTTAATTACTTATTAAATGTACGCGAACAAGCATGGGAATATATCAATTCCAATTTAAGTTTGAAACGTGATTTGAAATGCAAAGATATTGAAAATATTCCTGATTTGCAAGGCAACACCGTTGGCACCATGTTCACATACACAGGTGATAAAAGTCCAGTGGATTGGATTGTGCGTTCATGGATTGGTAAACCTGAAACTGGATTTACAAATATTCATTTAACTTGTTGGTTGAACGATGAAATTGACGCGCCTCATCTTGGATTTGCACTTGGTACTGCGCCTGATGTTTTTTGCTATGTGGATTTTCTTCCACGCTATGATGCACCTGCCAGTTTTGAACATCTTAACCAATATCATGAACAAATGAATCAAACATGGATTACTCTCAAAAGAAATCCTGCTTACAAAGTTTTCAATCCGATTCATTTATATACTCGCAGTACGTTATCTCCAATTGCAATTTGCGGATTATTACCGTTTGAAGATTTTAAATCCACAGTTGAGTCTGTGATGATGGAATATGTCAAGAAATGGGTAGAGATTGTAAAGAATGCCAAGCCAATTCCACAAGAAAAGCGTGCTGAATTAAAAGCGCGTGATGAACTTGTAAGACGAACGATTGTTGAGAAAGACCCTGCTAACATTTTGGCAGACCGTATGTTGGGTGTTCCAATGCGCGAAAGATTAGTAAGGATTTTGCATGCAGGGGAAAGAGAATAATTTGTTAAGAATAATTTGTTAAGAATAATTTGTTAAGAGTTATTCGTGAACAGTAATCAGTTTCCGATTTTGATTGTAGGTGCTGGACCAGTTGGTCTTTCACTTGCCTTGTCACTTGCACGCGTTGGGATTCATGCTGAAGTGTTTGAAGCGGATGAGGAATTAAATACACAAATCCGTGCCAGTACATTTCATCCAAAAACATTGGAATTATTTGAAACTTGGGGCGTAGTGGATGATGTCATCCAGTATGGATATAAAGTTGATCAACTGCAGTATTGGGAAAGGGCAACACGAAAAGTTATCGCAGACTTTGATTATCAAGTCATTGCGAAAGATACAAAATATCCGTATCGGTTGCAGTGTCCGCAACATATTGCAACACGAGTTTTGAAACCATCAGTTGAGAGGACTGAATTTGGAAAAGTTCACATGGGGCATAAATTAATTGACTTTGTGGATTGTGGAACACACGTCAAAGCTAGATTTGAAACAAAAAATGGAATCGTAGAAAAAGAAGGTTCATATCTCTGTGGCGCAGATGGGACGCATAGCACAGTCCGCAAGCAACTCAATATTGGCTTTCAAGGAAAAACATACGAAGACCGTTTTCTGTTAATTGGCAGTGACTTAAACACAAATGATTTGCTCCCCAACGCCGCACAAGTTTGTTATGTTTTTGACCCGCAAGAGTGGGTCATTATTTTAAATTTGCCAGATATTGTGCGTGTTGTGTTTCGGATGCAGAATGATGAAGATGAAACAATTGCTATGCAAGAAGAAAATTTGAGAAAAAGAATCTCGAATTTTTTTGGTGAAGTTCCTCCATTTGAAATAAAAACCACGCAGTTGTATCGAGTGCATCAACGAGTGGCGGATACATTTCGAGTTGGACGTGTCGTTTTGGTTGGAGATTCTGCTCACAACAACAATCCATCAGGTGGGATGGGGATGAATAGCGGAATCCATGATGCAGCGAATTTGACAGAAAAGTTGGTGCGAATACGAAACGGAGAAGCGGATGATGTTCTCGATGAGTATTCTAATGAACGAAGAAAGTATGCAATTGAATCTGTGCAGTTGTACTCAGACCAGCAATATAAAAATATGGCAATGACTTCAGATGATGAGCGTGTGAAGAGAAATGAATCGCTTGCTGAAATTGCGAAAGATACAAAGAAGGCAAGAGAATATTTGTTGAAGGCGAGTATGCTTGAGGAGAGAATTTAAGTTAATGAGATACGAGTAATGAGTAACAAGTAATTGGTATTCAGTGGCAAAGAAGAAAGAGGAAAGAGTGAAATCTTACGGACATTTTATTCATGGAAAAGAAATCTCTGCATCAAGTGGTGAATCATTTCCAAGTGTTGCACCAATGACGGGTGAAGTCATTGGTCACGCCGCGCGGGGAACGGAAGCAGATGTTGAAGCGGCAGTGACATCTGCTCGCAAGGGATTTTTGCATTGGTCATCACTTCCACCTGCAGAGCGGGAGAGGATTCTGTTGAAGTGCGCCGACCAAGTTGAAGTCAAGTATGAAGCGTTACTTAATCTGCTGATAGATGAAAGCGGGTCAACAATCACAAAAGCAAAATATGAAGTGATTTATACAGCATCCGTTTTAAGAACAGCGGCGGGCGAAGTGCGAAGAATGTATGCAGACACATTGCCAAATGAAAAACCACATCGTATGTCTATGGTGGTGCGCGAACCTGTTGGAGTGGTGTTAGCGATTTCACCGTTCAACGCGCCGTTGGTGTTGTTAGCAAAAATGGTTGTGTTTCCATTGGGCGCAGGCAATGCAGTAATTGCAAAACCATCCGAAGAAACGCCGTTGATAGCAATTGAATTTGCAAAAGTTTTACACGAAGCAGGTTTGCCCGATGGCGTGTTCAATGTGGTGACAGGATTTGGAAAAGAATGCGGTGAGCCATTAGCAAAACATAATTTGATTAATGGAATTGCATTGACAGGTTCAACATCAACAGGCGTGAAAATTGGTGAGATTGCAATTCAATCTATGAAGCGTTTGCAATTGGAACTCGGTGGAAAAAATCCATTATTGGTTTTGAATGATGAAAATATAAATAAAGCGGCTGAAATTGCGGCGGTTGGTGCGTTTACACATGCGGGTCAAATTTGTATGTCGAGCGCAAGAATTTTGGTCGAGGCGCCGAATGGACGCGCGTTTGCGGAGGCGTTGGCGAAGAAGGCGGCGAGTTTGCATCTTGGCGATTTGCGTGATGAACGCACGGCGTATGGTCCGTTAATTAATCAGCGGGCAATTGATAAAGTGATTCGGCATGTGGGTGCGGCAAAAGATGGCGGCGCGGAAATTCTCACGGGCGGTGACATTCATCATGGACTCGTTTATCAACCAACAGTGATTTACAACCCGCCTCAATCTGGACCGAGTTGGTGTGAAGAGACCTTTGGACCTGTTGCTTCGGTGACAGAGTGTGACTCATTTGATGAAATGATTGCCATTGCAAATGAATCAGATTATGGTTTGAGTGCTGGCGTGCTGACAAATGATTTAATTCGTGGCATGACTGCCGCAAGAAAAATTCGATGTGGCTCGGTACATGTCGGCGCACATTCATTTCAATCTGACCCAATGGCTCCGATTGGTGGATATGGTATGTCTGGGTTTGGTAGAAGCGGCGGAAAATATTCAGTGGAGCATTTTACAGAATTGAAGTGGATTAGTTTGGAATTAGGCGAAACACCAAGACCATTTTAGATTTACTGATAACTATTTTACAGGAGCATCCATGAGCGCAAAATTCGGTCCCATACGTTTGATGCAAGGCGTGACAGTTGGCAATATGTTTACATATTATTTTGCAACAGTCACTTCATTATTACTTTTTACATTTCTTCCACAATTTCAACCTTTCTTATTAACAGAAGTTCTCAGCATTCCTGAGTCACAACAAGGTGTGTTGAGTGGCAATCTGCAATTCTTTGCAGAGATAATTATTTTGTTATCTATTGGCGCGTGGGGAACAGTCTCTGACAAAATTGGACGCAAGTTTGTTTTTGCAGCAGGCTTTCTTATCATGGGTCTGGCTTTATATTTTTACCCAAGCGTTGATAGTGTGTTCACACTATTTGCTTTTCGTGGTTTGTTTGCGTTGGGTTCATCCGCTGTGACGACTATGATTTCTACTGTCATTGCCGATTACGCAATGGATGAAGATAGAGGCAAAGCCTCAGGCATTCAAGGCGTGGGCAATGGCATTGGCGCATTGTTAACTGTGTTTGTGGTATTGCAACTGCCGAAAATTTTTGTAGCAGATGGAATGTCCGAATTTGAAGCGGGGCGCATCACTTATTTAGCCATGACAGGTGTTGCAGTCATTTCTGCTGTCATTTTATTTATTGGATTACAAAATCGCACGAAAGTTCAACAAGAACAAAAGAAAAGTTTTATTGAAATTGCCAAAGAAGGAATTGCCGCCGCTTCTGACCCAGGTGTGGCTTTAGCCTACATGGCGGCATTTATTTCGCGTGGAGATTTAGCCATCGTCGGCACATTCTTTACCTTATGGGTGGTGACCTATGGCACAACACAAAAAGGATTATCTACTGCGGAAGCATTAGCCACAGCAGGAATCATTATCGGTATTTCACAAACAATGGCATTGATTTCCGCGCCGGTCTTCGGCATGTTATCCGATAGAATGAATCGCGCCAATGCAGTAATCTTTGCAGTTGCACTTGCTTCATTTGGATATGGTTCTACTATTTTTGTAACAGACCCCACTGGACCTTCTATGTTTATTGTCGCCGCATTAATTGGCATTGGTGAAATCAGTGGTGTGATTGCCAGCGGAGTCTTAATCGCTCAGCAAGCACCGCGTGACATTCGCGGTTCTGTGATTGGAATTTTCAGTCTGTGTGGCACATTTGGAATTATGACAGCGACAGGAATCGGTGGTCAGCTATTTGATAGATGGTTACCGCAGGGTCCGTTTTTGTTATTCAGTGCTTTAGGATTTGTGGTTGTGATTATCGGCTTGGTCATTCGCAAACGAATCATTCCACGCAACGAAAAAGCGGATATGGTTTCGCATTAGAACAGTAATCAAGTTGTCAGTAAACAGTATTCAGTTTAATACTCAAAAGGAAAAAGAACTTATATGATAGAAACAGGTGCAGGGACAAACTTTACAAAGGTGATGCAAATATTTTTCAGCGGATATTCAAAGTCCCTGTCAGTGCGCCAGAGGAAGAATTGCAAAGAGAATTGAAGAAGTGGCAGTTTGTGAAGTTTAGTAGTAAGTAGTCTTTCGGGTTATTTGCTCTTACTTTTCACTGGCTAATTTTAGTACTCTATCTAGCAATTCGTTGCTGAAATGTAACTAGGATGAACGTAATTTTTCAACATAGGGTGCAATCTTATTGATTTGTTTATGTTGCTTTGCAAGCAATAAGAAACCTAATGTCCCAATACAATGAATTTGATTAAATTCAGCAATTGCCTTTGCGCGATGGTCGTCTATCAATAGAGCATCTGCTGATGATTGTTTATACAGAGCCATGGCTTCTAATTCGCCTTGCCCTAACCCACCCATAGATAAAACTAAATTTGATGTATCCACTTTTGTGATTCGATTTTGAAGAAAGTCTTCCAAAACAGATGCTTGTGATTTACCAGAGACAATCACTTCATCGAAAACTGCTTGTGGCACTTTGATATCTTGATAAATTTTCAACAAAATATCCAAGCCATCACAAGTAGCAAGCGCAACCAAAGCAGAACTATCTGCAATAATGAGCATTATTTTCCCGCTTTGAGATTTTTATATTCATCTTCCAATTCATCAGGCGATTGTGTTAATGGCACGATACCTTCCGATTTCAAGAAATCAAGAAATGTATAACGGTCTACGTCTGCTAATTCACAAGCGGCACCGATAGAAAGTTCACCTGCGCGATACATTCCTAAAGCGACATACATGCGGGCTTTTTTGGCAACTTTTTCAACGGGCTCTGCTATAAATTGTTTATTGGGTATGGATATAGTTATTTCCATAAGATACTCCTTGCTTAACCTATTTTACTATACCGCACTCGGTCAAAAATTGCGCTTTTTTTAGAAGGCGGAAAGCGCAATTTTTGACCGTGGGTATTATATGTACTTAATTCTAAAGGATTAAGAAAAGAGGTCATTTTCATCTTTCTTTTGTAATCTCTTCAATAAACTCAATTAAAAATCCGCCCGTATCTTGTGGATCGAAGTACACCATTTTTTGATGCGGCATGGTGAGGATGCCGTTGGGGGTGACATGACCTGGGCGGATTCCTTTTTGTTCCATTTTTGTTACTGCTTCTTCGATATTTTCTACTGTGAAGCAAATGTGATTAATCCCTACACCTGAATTGAAAAGAATATTTTTGAAATGGTCTGAGATGGGTTCGATGAGTTCAAAGTCTAAACCGTCAGCGTGGAAAAAGGCAAATCGAGTGTCAGCGACCAGGTTGAAGTCAGGAATGATGCGGATGTCTTCATCTGATAAATCGAACAGGCGTTGAAAATCTGCAATGGATTTTTTTAAGTCGGGAACGATATATCCAATATGACGGAATGAACGCTTCATAAAATTTCTTTGGGTAGGTCTGCAACCCACACATCGTTATCTTGCGGATAGGGAGAGATGACTTCGCGGTCGCCGCCGATTGTCCATAATTTGTTATTGCGGATTTCCAACATGAAATCACTTTTGCCACTGCCGCGTGGATTCGTTTCAGCATTCCAAACATTGTTTGAAATTAATTTCCAATCGTTGATTCCGTTTTTGGGATTCCAAATCCACAAGTCATGCGCGAGCAGTTGTTTGTACTTATATTTTCCTTGCACATGCCCGCCAATACAAATGACATTGCCATTGTGTGCAATACATTGTTGACCCGTGCGTGGCGACCAAGGGGCATGACCAAGCAATTGCCATGTTTTACCCAAATCGTTTGATTTCCAAATATCGTTTCGTCTGCCTTTCCAATTTGGTAGAAAGACAGGCTTGTCGTGGTCGCCGCCCATAAAATAAATTGTGCCGTCCATGTAAACGACTTGCATGCCTGCTCTGCCCATGTCACTTGGAAGTTCGGCGCGGAGTTGCCATGTTTCGCCGAAGTCTTTGCTGACCCATAGTTCGGGATAAAAAATTCTATCGCCTGAATTACGCGCGCCACCAAATAAATAAATTTCATTGTTGATGGTGATGGTGTGATGCCCTGCTCGAACATTCCACGGCGCGTTTGCACAAATTTGTTTCCATGTTTTTCCACAGTCACTTGAATGCCAGACATCGTTATAAAATTGATTCAGGCTTTGTCCGCCAATCAAAATAATTTTTCCATCAATCATTTCCACTTCGGGATAACATCTCTTTCCCCAGCCTGTATTCTCTGACATTTTTTCCCAATGAACGCCATCGGGGCTACGCCATGTGTCACTGTAAACTGTGAACATGCCAGCACGCCCACTTAAGATATAAAAATAACCGTCCATTAATCCGCCGCGTGGCATGGCGCGTTTGCCCCATGGGGCAGAGGGGAGGAGGTTTGTCCAGTTCATAAGTTCATTATCTCATTGGTGTTGATGCTTGTCGAAGGAAAGAAGAAAGAGGAAAGAAGCAGGTTGACATCTTTCTTCTTTCCTCTTTCGTTGTCATTTATTTTCTACTTTCCACTTTCTACTAAAATTCTCTCAACAATCTACCACATCCATACACTTTATCTTGAATTCCATTATCTCGTAACGCCATCCAATACGTTGCGGCATTGATTGCAATGACAGGTTTACCAAGCCAGCGTTCTGCTTCTTCTGCCAAACTGACCATGCTTAAGTTTGTGCCAACTTGTACCAACGCATCTACATCAGGTTTGTTGACTTCCATCAACGCGTTGCGTAATTCGTCTTGAGTCACATGTGCAATGGCAATGGCTGTTGGGCAACGAAGTCCTTTTAATGCCACAACATCAAAACCTAAATCGTTAAAAAATCGTTTTACGTTTTTATCACCAACAGGTTGATAAGGCGTGACCACGCCAATTTTTTTTACATTAAATAATTTCAAAGCGCGTTCACATGCTTCTGCACCTGTGGCAACTTTGAGTCCATGCGCCCAATCAGAAATTTGTTTTGTAAATTTTCGATTGCCTTCCACGCCGTCCCAAAATGTTTCAGCGCTCATGCCCATCACCATATAATCTGGTTCAGCAGTCATTACCCGTTGCACAGCATATTCAATCTCCACACGAATTTGTTGCAATAAATTTTCAAAGGCTTCATCACTGCTTAAGTTCTGGTCGCGGATGTGAATGCGCGAAACGTGCGGCGTAACACCAGGCACAGTCATGCGATAAAACTCAGGCTCCACAATGGTATTCGTGCTGGGGATAATCACACCAAATTTCTTTTTGTATCCAAGTATGTCGGTCATGGGATTTCTCCTTAATTAATTTCGCAAGGGTTTGACCGCAGACGACCGACCGCCGACCACTTTCTACTTTCCATATTGGTCTGCTGTCGGCGGTCAGAATTCATTTTCATCTTGACGGGCAACCCTAAATGTTATAACATTATAACATTCAGGCAAAACATGTCAATTCGCAAAGGCTATGTTGACACGCCCAACGGGCAAATCCATTTTCGCCAACTCAAAAAAGTTGACTCAATTCCGCTCGTGCTATTTCATCAAACTGCCAGTTCAAGCATGATGTTTGAGGCGTTGATGAATTTGCTAGCAGATGATTTCCACACGATTGCATTAGACACGCCAGGCTTCGGCGCTTCTTTCTCTCCCCCAAACTTGTTTACTGTTTCTTATATCTCTGACTCACTCCATGCCGCTTTGACTCAACTCGGTGTGGAATCTTGTTTTGTATTTGGACATCACACAGGTTCAGCCATTGCTGTTCAAATGGCAAGTGACCATCCCAACTTTATAAAGAAAATGGTTTTATCAGGCGCGCCAGTATTAAGTGATGCACAAATTAACGGACTCAAAGCCAGCCTCAAACTATTTGCATTAGCAGAAGATGGTTCACATTTGACTCAAGTGTGGGAACGGATTCGTAAACGCGACTCAACTCTTTCGCTAGAAACAGTTCATCGAGAAGTACTCCTCACCCAGTCAGCAAGAGAAGCGGCGCAGGGCGCATATCAAGCCGTATTTGAGCAACCATTTTCAAGTCAAATAGAAGCGTTAGAAATTCCCATCTTATTAATTTCTGGCGAGCATGATACATTGCGTGCCAGTTTAGAACCTGCCTATCAACTATTGAAACATGGCGAAATGAAAGTGATTCCGAATCAAGGTCCTTACATCTGCGACCAAAATCCGCAAGCGGTGGCAGATGCTATAAAAAGTTTTGTAAAGGAGTAATATGCTAAACATATTTTTTATTCTCATTGGGTTTGTGCAATTGGGCATTGGTATTTACGGACTTCGCAATATCAACAAAAAAAGTTGGTATGCGATTTTGGTTTTCATCATCACATTTGGTTTGGCGTATGATAACTTTGCCATTGCCGCAGGCGCATTTCTCGGCGAAGGCGAATTGACCAAAACCTTAAACATGCCGCGTTATTGGATTCACGCTTTATTTACACCATCTATGATGATTGCTAGTTTTGGCGCATTAAGAATGATGGATATAAATTTTGCCAAAAGCAAAGTTTGGCACATCATCATTTGTGTGCTGGCTACTGCTTTAATTGCTTTAGGCAGTTATACAGATATTTTGAATTTAACACTCGCACCAAAATTTGAAGCGGGTGTCTTACGTTATATCAATACGTTTGAATTTCTCAAAGGTCCGCCCATTCCTGCGGTATTGACCATTATCGTCGTTTTGATTTTCGGCATCATTGCTTGGCGTAAGGTCGGATTAAAAGCCTTGTTCTTCGGTTCATTATTTATGTTTTTACTTGCGCCACAAACCAGCGTACCACTGGCTCAAAATATCGGCGAAGTAGGTTTTGCCATCGGCTTAATCCTCACCCAAATTCGAGCCGCAAAAAGTTAATTATAGGGCTTACGCAGTACCGCAAGATTTATCTTGCGAGGTAGTAGCAACATAAATACCACAAGGGTACGATGTGTTGCGGTACAGGTAATTGCGTAAGTCCTAAATTACCAATTACTGAACACTGATTACTTTTACAAAACTGGAGTCTTACATGGAATACACCCTCTCTCTCGCCCTAGTAGATTTTCTACCTGTCACTTTCACCGCCATTGGCTATTTCTTTTTATGCCGCATGATTTCACACATCAACGAACAACAAGGAAAAATAGCAAGCATTGGCGCAATCATGATTGTGGCTGGTGGATTTTTCAAAGCCGTCTGGAAACTCATCATGGCGGCAAGCAACAGTACCACTAACATCGTTTGGATGGATGAAGGTCTGTTTGTTTGGATGGCACCTGGTTATACATTGTTAGCATGGAGTGTCTGGCAAGCAGTGCGTGAAGTGCGCCGCAAAAAAACTTTTCATGCTTGGTTATTGCCCGTTATCTTAGGTGTACTCACATTGGGCTATGCTTATTATCTTTCCACCACAGGCGGTTCATGGAATTTAATTTTGCTCATCGTGTTAGTACTCGGTAGCACCACCACCAGCATTTTATTAATTGCCTTTGCATTCCGTGAAAATCTAAAATCAGCAGGCGTGTTATTTATCATCAACTTAATTTGTGTGTTTATCTTAAGTGGTCTTGCCCGCATTCCCGAACAAACTATCATGCTGCAATGGATTGAAGAATCAATCAACACGGTTTCATGGTTTTGTTTCTTCATCGCCATCAAAAAAGTTTACGAACACACTCGCCTCACTTATGGCGTTGACCCTGCTCAAAACCTACAACCCGTCACTGCCTAATTACTAATTATCAATTACGAATGACCGACTCACTTGCAAACAACTACAAAGGCGTTTTTGATGGACGATTAGGATTCGGAAAACATCCTGCGATTTTAGTCGTAGATTTTATCAACGCCTACACAGTTGACTCTTCGCCTCTTTTCGCGCCTGAGGTTGTTACTGCTATCGAAGAAACGATTCCACTCCTCGACATTGCTCGCCAAAAAAATGTGCCTGTGCTGTACACAAAAGTTTTGTATAACAAAAATTTCAAGGACGGCGGCATCTTCATTCAAAAAGTACCAGTATTGAAAAAGATGGTTGAAGGTGAACCACTTGCGGAAATTGTTCCACAACTTCCACCTGCTGACTCAGATATTGTCATCATCAAACAATATGCCAGTGCATTTTTCGGTACATCTTTAGCCGCGACTTTAACCAGCATGGGCATAGACACATTAATCCTAACAGGTTGCTCAACTTCAGGTTGCATCCGCGCCTCCGCAGTAGATGGAATGCAATATGGATTTCGAGTCATCGTCCCACATGAATGTGTCGCAGATAGACATTCGGCTCCACATGAAGCAAATTTGTTTGACATCAATTCAAAATACGGAGATGTGATGTCAAAGAATGAAGTGATGGAATATCTAAAAAACATTTGACGGTAGACGACGGACCGCCGACCGAGTCCCCTCTCCCTTTGGGAGAGGGTTAGGGTGAGGGTAAATCCCCATCTTCAATAACCTATGCAAACACAAAACATTTTCAATCCCTTCTGGTCATTCACCAACTCCCCAATAGATTATTTTCTATTTGCTTTGTTTGCAATTCTCGTAATTCTCATCTTCACTTTACAAAAGCAAAAAAAGAAATTCACAGGCTATTCCTCTCAACTGGCATGGATTCGTGGCGGAATCTATTTTGCATCATCATTCATCTTAAGTATTCTCACAGGCGTATTCTCAACATTAATCAGCAAACCGATTGCAACTCAAGAAAACTTGTCAAATCTTTATTGGTGGATATTTACTCTTCTTTGTGCATTTGTAATTTACATTGCTTACTTTGTTATATGGCGGCGCGGAACTTTAACTCATGGACGAGAACTTCATATCCCAAGTGTTTTGATATTTGGTTTATTCTGGGGATTAAGCGAAGGTCAAATCTTTTTATCGGCTTGGTCAGTGACTGAAAAATTTATAGATAATGTTTGGATTGTTGCATTGGTTACATTTCTCATCGTCGGCACATTCAAAGGCGTGTGGCAAAGCCAATATTGGGATATTTACGTTTCACCTGAACACAACATCCCTGAATGGAATTTAAAAAAAGTTTTGTTTGGTCACATTCCCAACTTAATTTTCACACTTTCATATCTGGCATTATTTGGTAATGCACTTATCTTTTTATTTTTCCAAACTGCTGGCTTGATGTACTGTACCTATTACATGCACTTTCCAAAGTATAACTCGGTGGTCGAGTAGCCCTGAGCGGTTGTTGCGAAGGGCATACCGAGACCACCTGTTACAGAAAAACTCAAGATAACAAAATTACTTTACTGACTTGCTGGTTTCGATACGCTTCGCTACTCAACCAGCGAGATTATTAGAAAAAGGAAAACAACTAACACAATGAAGGCTTTACAAGGAATCAAAATTCTCGACCTGACCCACATGCTCAGCGGACCATACGCAGGTATGATACTCGCCGATTTGGGAGCAGAAAGCATCAAGGTAGAACCCCCTGTCACAGGTGAAGGAACCAGACGTCTCTTAGAAAAAGATGCGGAAAATAGTCTCAATGGATTCGGCGCGTATTTTATGACTCTGAATCGCAATAAAAAAAGCATCACGTTAGATTTAAAATCCGAAAAAGGATTAGAAATTTTTTATGAGTTGGTCAAAACTGCGGATATTGTTTTATCAAACTTTAGCGCGGGTGTAACAGGACGACTCAAAATTGATTATGAACATCTTTCAAAAATAAATCCGCGTATTATCACTTGTACGGTGACGGGGTTTGGCGAAACAGGACCTGCAAAAAACAGAACTGCGTTTGATATGGTGGCGCAAGCGATGGGTGGTGGTATGAGTATCACGGGTCAAATTGGAAATCCACCAACACGTTCGGGAATTCCAATTGGTGATTTGGGTGGTGGATTGATGGGCGTGATTGGTGTTTTGTCTGCATTGCAAGCGCGCCATATCACTGGGCGTGGACAACACGTTGATATTTCCATGCTTGATGCGCAGATTAGTTTGTTGAATTACATGGCGACGATGCATTTTCTTTCAGGCATTGTGCCAGATAAACTCGGCAATGGTCATTTTGTGCATGTGCCATATGATACCTATCAATGTTCTGATGGTTTTATTATTATCGCCATCATCGCCGATAATTTTTGGGGCGAGTTACTTAAAGTGATTGATGCACAAGATTTAAATACAGAAGAACATAAATTTCAACCAGGGCGTTTGAAAAATAAAGAATTAATCAACAAGCGTTTGAACGAAATTCTTTCAACTAACACTCAAAATTATTGGCTTGAAAAATTACAAGCCCTTCGCATTCCATGTGCGCCTGTCTATAATTTACAGCAAGCATTAAGTGATGAACAAGTTTTATCTCGCAATATGATTGTGGAAGTGGAACATCCGCTAGGTGGTTCGACCCAAATGCCCGGCAATCCAATTAAGTTATCTGAAACACATGAAGATACATTTTCTCCTCCGCCATTGGTGGGTCAACATAATGAAGAAGTGTATTCCACGCTTGGCATGACGAGTGATGATTTGAAGTCTTTGCAAGATAGTGGAGTGATATAAAAGTTAAGATGTTTATTCAACCCAACCGCCTCAAGCTTAAATTGAAATCTGGTCAACCCGCGTATGGTGTGATTTCCACCTCAGATGACCCGCAACTAGCAGAGTTGTTTGGCTTGGCAGGTTTTGATTATTACATGCTCGATGCTGAACATGGACTCATTAATCCAACCCAAGCAGTGAATGTGATTCGAGCCTGCGAATTAACAGAAATGACTCCGCTGGTACGCATTGGCTCCAAAGACCCAAAACTTGTTTTGCAATATCTCGATGCAGGTATGATGGGCATGATGATGCCAGACTTACGAAGTATTGAAGAAGTAAGAATGTTAATAGATGCAGTTAAATATCCGCCTATAGGAAAGCGCGGAGTTGGAATCTCGCGTGCCTCAAGTTATATGGCATACGGAAGTGAAGCACCAAAATATTTGGAATTTGCAAACGAACAAACGATGGTCATTGCACAATTTGAAGACCCAACTTTGTTAGAAAATTTTGAAGCCATGATTTCACAATCACATGTGGATGTAGTGATGATTGGACCAAGAGATTTATCCCTAAACATGGGCTTCCCTGATGGACCCAATCATCCTGAAGTGCAAGAGATGATTGATAAAGTAATTTCAATTTGTAAAAAGGCAAATGTTTCAGCAGGGATTACAGCAGGCACAAGAGCAGATGCAGAAAAACAAGTGGCTCGCGGTGCGACGATGATTTTAGGAATTGCTCAAGTTTTGATATTGAATAGTTCGAAAGAATTTTTAGGGAAATAACCATGCCTATCACACTTGCACATATCAATACAAAATCTACTCGCGTTTTTATGGGGACATTTACCAATGGCGAAAATATTCACGAAGCATTTGTAAAAATTGCGAATGCGGAAAATATCCACGCCGCTACATTTGAAATGTTGGGTGGATTAACCGAAGTCGAATTTACTGAATATGATTTCATCAACAAAATTCGCAAGCCGCCTTTGGTATTTAAGCGTCCCTTAGAAATTGTTTCAGGTCATGGAACAATTAGCAGGCTTGGGTTGAGCCGCGTCGAAACCTCAGGAAATGAAGCGCATGTTCACACACATCTCACCTTATCGTTTCGAGATGAATCCGCGCCACATGCAATCGCTGTGATTGGTGGTCATGCATCCAAAGCCATTGCCTTTGCCGTTGAATTTACACTGACCGCTTATGATGGCGTAAAAGTAAATCGTCAAATGCACGAGGGGACAGGCTTGAATTTATGGGATTTACCTAATTTTGAAGGTTGACACGCTTTCTTCAAAAAGGTATGATTGTCATAATGTTATGACATTTAGCAAGAGGCATGTATGTTCAACATAGACCGAAAATCTCCCCTCCCGCTTCATTATCAACTCAAGCAAATGTTGCTTGAGCAAATTGAGTCTGGGGAATGGAAGCAAAATGATTTAATTCCATCCGAGCAAGAGTTACAAGATTCGTATAAATTGAGTCGCACCACAGTTCGCCAAGCCTTGAGTGATTTGGTGTATGAAGGCTTGTTGATTCGTGAACGCGGACGGGGCACATTTGTTGCGCCACCCAAAATGACTCATAGCCCCGAAGATAGAAAAAGTTTAACCGAGTTTATGTTAGACCAAGGGATTAAGCCTGGTTGGAAAATCATTGAAAAAGGTTTTGTAGAAGCCAATAAAGAAGTTGCTGAAATGCTCAACGTGCCATACAAAAGCAAAGTCTATCGCATTCGGCGTTTGCGTTTAGCAGAATCAAAACCGATTGGTGTGCATACTGCATTTTTGATTGAAGCAATTGCAAACCAAATGAATGAAGCGGGTTTATTAGAAGGCGGTTCATTAAATTACATCAGCCACATTGAACAGATGATGAATAGTCATGCAAAGCGTTCGATTGAGGCAGTTCCCGCTTCAGAACTTGATGTGAAATTGTTACAACTTTCTGCGGGCAGTCCTGTGTTGATGATTCAACGTGTGGTGACAGGCGCGAATGGCAAACCGATTGAATTTTTACAAGCACGTTATCGCGGCGACAGATTCAAATATCAAATTGGAGATTAATAAAATAAGCCACAGAGAACACAGAGAGTTTTGAGAAAATCTCAAAAAAAACTCAGTGAACTCTGTGCGCTCTGTGGCTAAAAAAGGAGTACATGATGACAAATAAAAATTACGGCGATATTAAATCCACACACCCTTATCAATGCTTTATGGGGCGTTGGGAAGGTTTATGCAAAACATTTTCTGCAAAGGGAGATTTTATCGAATCCTCCGCAGTACACATGGATGTATATTGGAATGAATTAAATAAAAGTTGGCATTTGATGGAAGACTTTGAAAATTTATATGAAGTAGGCAAAACCGTTTTTCATTCCGATATTTCTGTAGATGGAAAATATTGTTGGGCAAAGAGTGAACAATTAAGTTTGCATGGTACAGAATTAACACCATTCAATTATGTTTTTACGATTGATAGCAAAGTTTCAAAAACATTAGTGCATAACAATCATTATTTTATTGACCCGAACAATCGGCGCATCATCACCCACAAATTGCGTGATGGTCAAACCCATATTTTTCAAATTCAAGATTTTGTGAGAATACAACAACCGTAAAAAATTAACCGCGAAGAACGCAAAGGTCGCAAAGAAGAACAAAAGATCTTCTTGGCGTTCTTAGCGTGCTTGGCGGTAAAAATGGAGTCATTATGATTATCCAAACAGTAGAACAAGGCAAACCGAATTTTGCCATTGAACAAAAAGACCATGCGCGTACATCGGGTCAATTGGCGAAACATTTTGGCAATGCAAATTTCAATGTTCCAACACCAAAAGAGTTGCTGATTTATATTGTTGACCATCATGATGAAGGATGGGAATCAGTTGATGCGTTGCGTGAACAATCATCCACTACAGGTTTGCCTCATCATCTTACACAAACACCATTGCCTTACTTAATTCAAACATCTAAAGCCTCGCCCGATTTCAATGAAAAGCATCACGCTTATTGCGGTTTACTTTCGTCCATGCACACTTACGGATTGTTCAATGGCCGTTATGGTTTATCCGATTTTATTTTTATTGACAAAATTTCAGCGGAGCATAAAGCCAATGCGGATGCAATGTTAGCAAACGAATTGACTCGTCAAGCACGCCTCAAAGCGGAACTTGGGACTGATTCTGCTTCGTCAGCATGGATTCAAGAGGAGGCATTGTTCAATAACTATAAACTTTTGCAGTTCTTCGATACGTTATCTTTATACTTTCACACCACTTATAAAGAAGCCAGAAAAGAGGCAACGTTCTTAAACGTCCCAGATGGAAAAGGCTCAAATCAAACATTGACCATCTCCCCTATCGAGAATGAAGCGTATGTTTTATCGCCTTGGTGTTTTGATTCTGAATCTATTGAAGTGTTTGCAGAAGGAAGATACATCACACCTCAACCACAAGGTGCAGATTTTAAATCTATCTTTGAATCAACACCAAAAGAAAAACAAATTTATAAATTGGTAAACAAGTAGACAGGTATACAAGTAACTTGTAACCTGCAACTTTCAACTTGTAACTTATAACTATGACATCACCTAAATTCACTCACGGTCTCGGACGTTGGGCAGGCAATGCCGAAGTGTTCGATAGCAAAGGTTGTTTTCTTGGCAATGGCGCAGATTATCGTAATGTGCAATCGCTAGGAAATGGTCGCGTGCGTGTGGATGTTTCATTTGTCGGTCCATTCAAACATTCAGGTCATTATTTTATTCAAGAAGAAGATGACCACCGTTTATACGAAGGACCTGCCAACATTGGGTATGCCGAAGTATTAAGTGAAAACCTTGTGGATGCAAATGCGTATTGGCCCTCACTTGGGTTAAGCCAAAGATTTTTTTTGATGATTGTAGATGGCAACTTGCAACTTTCACTGGCGCAAATGTCTCGCGGTGAACACATGATGTATATCGTTGTGGGTCAAAATGATAAAGTGCCAGAAGATACAGCAGTGCCTCAACCAACAGTAGTGAGTGGCACACATTACGATTTGCATGATGACCCAACTTCAGGACGTGGTGAAATTTTATTGCATCGCCCAGGTCGTTGGTCGGGTGAGTTGAGTGCTTTGAATGAAAACAAAGAAGCCATTGGCAAAAAATATTATGAAGAGACAATTACGCCCATTAAAGAAAATAGGTTTGGTTTGAGAATTGAAGGCGGTTCGTTTGGACCTGAAGTTCGCAAAATGTCTTTGCTAACAAATCATTGGCAAGCATGGGCAACGGATGATTCTGAAATTGTCGGTAGTCACAGTTTAAGTGGAGGTCGTGCATTAAGTGGACAGTTCTATCATCGTGAAGCCCATTTACGCTGTTGGCGACGTGAAGTGGTGACGTTAGATGGCAAACGCAAAGCCGTTGTACAACATTGGTATCGTGGTAGTCAGCGATGTGGTTCGCAGTTTGGCGTGATGGAGTTTGAAAGTGCGTAATAGTTGGGTAGTCAAATAGTTTAATAGTCTGATAGTCGTTTGGTCAAAAACGTAATGCGTAATGCGTAAAACGTAATTGGTAATTGGTAACTCGTATCTCGTAACTTGTAACTCATAACTCATAACTCATAACTTATGTCTTCTTTTATCGGCAACTGGCTCGTTAGTGAATATCTCTACACTCCCGCAGGTGAATATGCAGGAGTGATTCATCAACGCCGTCAATTGATTCAAAATGATAATGTCATTCGAGTTGTTCAGTATTGTGAGCCTGTAAAAGTTGTAAAAGAAATTTCTGAACAAGCAAAAGCGGTTGTAGCTATTATGAACAAACGTGTTGGTGAATTTGTCTTTGACTTGAAACTGATTGGCAAAGCACGTCATTATTTAGGTGATGATGTCATCGGTGGTGGATTTTCTTGGCGAGATGGTGTGTTAACTGCTAAAGGTTTGTGGCCCCGCTTTGGTTATAACTTCACATCGTTTTCCATTTTGTTGAATCCAACACGCCAAGTCACTGGTGGAAAATTTTTTATTGCGAATCAAGAAGTTGCTACGATTGTCGGAGTGGCTGTTCCTGAAAATCAAGGGTATCCAGAAATGACTGATTCAAAAATTTCTGGCAATTACATCGGTGAAAGATTTTTAATTTCACCTGATGGTGAATTACTTGAAACACTCGAAATCACAGCCAATGAAACAACTTTTACCGAAAAAGAAGGTATGCGCGGCAACGAAAAACAATATGGTGCATTAACTGAAACAGAAACAGTGGATGCACCAGGTCAAACCACATCTGCGATTGAAGTTGTTGATAATGCTAGTGGAAGTATCGCGGGCATCTGGAAAACATTTCGAGATGAAAAATTAAGCCAAGTGTATGTTTATGTGTTGAGGAAATAAATGTCTGCAACGGTAAAAACACTTTTTGAATTGTTAGATGAAAACCCCACCCAAGACCGCACACAAGTCTTTGAGCAATTGTGGAATATCTTGAATGAACTTCGAGCAAAAGTAGATGCGCGTTTTTCGACAGAACCTGATTCATCAGTTGCGGATTTACAACCGTATCAATCAACAGATGGCAAAGCAAAAGGTTTATTGAGTGCCTTCGTTGGCAAAGAAATTGATTGGATGGTTCATTCCTACATTGGAATTCCGACTCAATCGTTTACCAACATGCACCTCACGATTTATCTTGCACCTCACATCCGTGCGCCTCATTTCGGACTTGCAACGGGTACCATGCCTGATATTTTTTACTACTGTGATTACATTCCGCGCACAGACTTGCTGACTGATTTAGATTATCTCGATAAATATTATCAACCTGCTAACGAAAGTTATTTGAAGTTCAGAAATGATAAAGAGTTTCCACAATTTGTGAGCAAAACTTTGTACATGCGAACATCCATTTCTGAAATCGGTCATTGTTATCTTGTGCCGCCTACCCAAAAGATGATTGATTCGCTGAGAGATTTATCGTATGAAATGTTAGACAGATGGTTGAAGTATGTAGATGAAGCCGAGATTGTTCCATTAGAAGAACGCGCCGCGCTTGCTGAACGAGATTTACAAGTCCGCCGTGCGATTGTAGAACGCGACCCTGCCAACCCAATTGGCGAAAAATTATTCGGCAAAGACATGGCAGATAGATTGGTCAGAGGTTTATGGGGCGGAGATAGGGTTTTAGATAGACCATGAAAAAAATAACCGCCAAGAGCGCGAAGAACGCCAAGAAGTTCTTTTATTTTCTTTGCGACCTTGGCGTGCTTCGCGGTAAAAATTTTTGAGATGATTATGATACGAGCAATTTATCAAGCCACCAAACTTCCGAATGCAACATCTCCTTATGATGTTTTGCATTTGAAAATCTACTACCCTGCCGTTTCTACAAACAGTGATGCAGAAAAAATGACAGGCGTATTCCCTGCTGATAAAACATCTGCGCCCATGCCTGTGGTGATTTTCTTCAACGGAATCAATGTTGGCATTGAAAGTTATCACTGGTTGGCTATCAAATTAGCAAAAGCAAATTTTGTAACGGTGATGTATTCGCATGTTGCAGAGACTTTACCTAATGTGATTGGCTTAACTCCTTCTATTGATTTATCCAAAGTAAAGCCAGATACTTATGGAAGTGGTGCTACCTGCCCAGCCATTCAACCCATTCTTGATTCATTGAAACAAATGAATGCAGATGAAAAAAATCCTTTGTATCAAGCATTAGATTTGAACAAAATTATTTTAGGTGGTCATTCTGCTGGTGGAACGGTTGCACTACAAAATGGTCAATTCTTTGAGCAAGTGAAAGCGATATTTTCTTATGCAGGTCATACCATGGCTTCGACCATGTTAGGTTTTGAAGCAGGTACAGTTTTGAAAATTGGAAGCAAACCAACTTTGTTAATGCGTGGTGATAAAGATGGTGTGATTGCCGCAAGCCGAATCCGCTACGGGGCGAATGAGCAGAATCCAGACCCAGTGGAAAAGACGTTTGACGAAGCGTATCAATCGTCGGCTAGGGATGAAGCGTATGATGTGTTAATGCACGGTGCGAATCACTTTTCAATTGCACATCCACTTGATGAAACCACAGGTCGTTTTTTTCTTGACCAAGAATCAAATCGTGATAGTGCAGAAATCAGAAATGAAATTGCAGAAATCATTAATTTATTTATCAAGAAGCATGTTTGTGGAAGTGATAAAGAAGTTGTTGTACAGAATACAGTGATTCGTAAAAAATAAAATCGGTGGTCGAGTAGCCTGAGGATTGAGTAACGAAGTGTATCGAAATCCGAAGGCGTATCGAGACCACCAGTAAGTAAAGTAGTTTTTGTTACAAAATTATTTTTGGAAACTTGTTGGTTTCGATACGCTCGCAACAATCGCTCGCTACTCAACCAACAGATTAGTAAAGGAGAAAATATGTTAAAGAATTTTTGGTGGCCCCTAGAGTTTTCACATCTCGTTTCAAACAAACCGATGCGTGTAACAGCATTGGAGCAAGAATTTGTTTTGTATCGTACATCCGATGGTTCGGCGCATGTGATGAGTGATTTGTGTGTGCATCGTGGTGGCGCATTATCCGATGGTTGGATGGATGGCGATTGTATTGTGTGTCCGTATCATGGTTGGACTTATAAAACTGATGGCGCGTGCATAAAAATTCCTGCCCATCCTGATATGCCTGTGCCAAAGAAAGCGCGTGTTGATTCTTATCCGACTGTTGAAAAGTATGGATATGTGTGGGCATTCTTAGGTGATTTGCCTGAAGCCGAAAGACCTGCTTTGCCTGATTTGCCCCATTTTGATAACCCAGATTTCAAAGTGATTCGCGGCACATTTGAATGGGATGTGTATTATGAACGCGCTTTAGAAAATAGTTTAGATGCCGCACATGCTCCGTTTGTGCATGGTGGTTCGTTTGGAAATCGGGAAGAGCCTGATATTCCAGATTATGAAGTTGTGCCACATCATTTGGGTGCAGATATGACGGTGACATTAAAACCACCAAAAAGAAATATCAAAGGTTTATGGAGTCGTTTATATAAAGAAGAACGCCCTGGTGTAAAAACGCGCGCCGCATTTTGGATGCCATGTATGACATTACTTGAAGTGACATTGCCAATGGGTTTGATGGTCTTGTTTAATTTTCACGTGCCAATTAATGAATATAAAACCATCACCAAATGGACACAATTGCGAACATTTTTCAAAGGCAATTGGGCGGATGGCGATGCACTTAAACGTGTGTTGAAAATTTTTAATCAAGATTATCCGATTGTGTTATCACAACGCCCTGAATTGCTTCCGTATGATATTGGTGCCGAACTTTCAGTCAAGTCTGATGGTATTCAAATTGCATATCGCAAGATGCGCCAAAAATATATTGACATGGGTTGGCAAATTGACATTCACCGAATCAAAAAAGAATATGGCCGCCAACATGCTGTTGTGATTCCATCACCTGCTCGTAAAGAAATTCCCGAACTTGCCAAAGCATGGGTCTTGAATGAAGTGCCGACGACGGAAGTGAATGGTAATAGTAGTAACGAATAAATCACTTTCCACTTTCTACTTTTGTGATGAAGATAGAAAGTGGAAAACTTGATTGGAGAATTTAGATGTCCCTTCCTCAACAACTTTCACTCAATACATTAGACAAGATAAAAACCCGCTTCGGACTTCGGGAAATAGGTTCACCGTATTTGACATTATCTAGCCCGATGAGTCCTGCGCCCGTGGGTTCATTGCGTTTGTTCAGCGGAAATGAAATCCACAAAATGGTGTACATCGGACTGGTCGTGCCACCCATTGGACTCGACTCACACATGATTTTTGCATTTACTAAACCAGAGAGTCACATTCCCCACTTCACACTTGATTCTGTCATGGCAGGTCCATACTTTGCATTCCACTTAGATTTAATTCCGCGTGCTGATTTGGGTGCCAATCTCAAATACTTGAATGCAGTATTTGATAACTTAACTCCTATCTTTGAAGAAGCAAAAAAAATTGAAGGCTTAACCCCCGCCCAACTTGGACCAAAACAATATGCATTGATGTCACCGTGGATGTTGGCATATCGAGCCAATGAATCAGCATTTGAACAAATCCAAGTCCCAGTCAATGGGTATTTAGAGCATTGGTTTAACTTGGTTCAAAAAGGAATCCCAGCCGATACCATGCCATCAGGCGACTTTGCCAAACGTGACCAATTGAATCGCAATGCCATTTTCGACCCAGAAGTAGATAAAGTGTGGGCGCAGGTTTCGCGTTTAGTAGGTGAAGAAACAAGTGAGAAGTTGCGAGAAATTTTGAGAAATCAAGAAGTAGAGAAATAAATTAGCCACAGAGAACACAGAGACCTTTGAGTTTTTTCTCAGAGAACTCTGTGACCTCTGTGGCAAGAGGAACTTATATGAGTCAACCATCCAATTGGCAAAAATCCATCGAAGGCGAATGGCACGGATTACCTTCTATCTTTGATACCGAAGGCAATCACATTGGTTATAACAAAGTCTATCGTTCCTCGGTCTTTGACAAAGACAAAGGCTCGACCATGTATTACATGAATACACACTTGCAAGATTCAGCAGGTCCGTTAGTGGGGCGTTTTGAAGTATCGGATATTTTTGCATTCGGTGTCATTGACTCAGACAAAGACAGAATTTATCTCGGACCAGATTTTATCGGCGCGGGTCATCCGTATGGGACGTTGGTGGATGCCCATTACTATTCCCCAGGCTGGACAGGCGATTTACGCACGATGGTTCATATTTTGCCTGATATGCAAACTCAAGTATATTCGTCCTTGATTTATGACGGACCAAAAATTTGTACGGTCTTCAATGGCATTTATAAAGTGGCATTTGATTATCACGAAAATGCTGAGACAAAATCTAACATTGATGCGTTTTGTGAAACCGAAAAAGTTAACGGACGAAATCCACACATTTTGCCTTCTAAAAAATCTGGCACCTGGACGGGTGAAATGCTGGTCTTTGGTGCAGACCAAGAAAAAGTTGGTGTGAATCAAGTAAGCATTGATTACAAACCAATTGATTTGTTACGCGCCGAAATGAATATTAATATAAGTGGTGCCTTTGAGAAAAAATATAAGTTCAATCGTTATCGAAATAATAATCGTCACTTCTTTGAAGGACCTGATGTATTTGGCAACAGTTTCGGTTATGGACGCGCTTTATACACGTCACAACATTTTTATGGTGAGTCCTTAAAAATCAAAGGGCGTGAATTCATCATTGATGATAACTTTACTATGAGTGTTGTCTGGCAAATTTATAAATCAGATAAGTTGCAATACACGACTTTTGGTGTGTTGAATTGGAATGAAAAATAAATATCCCGCTGGTTGAGTAGGGTCGAGTGATAACGAGACCCGTATCGAAACCAGCAGGTAAGCAAAGTAATTTTGTATCAAAAACTGGTGGTTTCGATACGCCCCTCAAAGAACATTCGGGGCTACTCAACCACCGAGAATGGATGAAATAAAAACATGAGCAAAACAATCGTTATCACAGGTTCTACAAAAGGTATCGGCTACGGACTCGCGCAAGAATTCCTCAAGCTGGGATGTAGAGTCGTTATCAACAGCAGAAAACAAGCCGACGTCCAAAAAGTGGAAGCGGAATTTGCATCTTTATATCAAAAAGAAAATGTAGCAGGCTGTGTGTGTGATGTATCCAAATATGAAGACAATCAAAAGCTTTTTGATTTTGCAACATCCAAATTTGGCAAAGTAGATATTTGGATTAACAACGCAGGCTTGAGTGCGCCGCGAAAAATGTTTTGGGAACAACCTGTAGAGCGCATGAAAGAAGTGGTGGATGCAAATCTGATTGGCACAATGTATGCTTCGCGTGTTGCGATTCAAGGCATGTTGGAACACGGCGGGCAAATTTATAACATGGAAGGCTTTGGGAGCAACGGGCGCATGGCAGATGGATTGGCTGTGTATGGAAGTACAAAAAGTGCGGTAACGTATTTTACACAAAGCCTTGTGTTAGAAACAAAAAATACAGCAGTGCAAGTTTGTTTGCTTAGCCCTGGCATTGTGATAACTGATTTACTAATCAAAGATTATGATGGCTCGCCAGAAAAATTTGAAAAAGCAAAAAAAGTTTTGAATATTCTTGGTGATACAGTGGAAACCGTAACACCATATTTAGCAGAAAAAATTTTAGAAAATAAAGATGGTAAAAAAGTTGCTTGGCTTACTACTGGAAAAGTATTGATGCGTTTTATGACGGCAGGATTTAATAAAAGAAATTTGTTTGGTGAAGAAATGAGTAATAAGTAGTGAGTAACGAGTAATAAGCAATGAGTAACAAGGTAACTTGTATCTCGTAACTTGTATCTGGTAACTTAATATTAGGAAACATAAATGACTTTTGATATTGATACTTTCAAACGCGCCATGGGACAATTTGCATCTGGTGTGACAGTTGTCACCACCAAGCATGGTGACGCGCCCATTGGCATTACTGCCAGTTCATTTACAAGTTTAAGTTTGAATCCGCCGCTGGTTTTGGTTTCGTTAGATAAAAAATTATTCACACATAACGTCATTGCTGAAAGTGGATATTTTGCAGTCAATGTTTTGTCGGCGCGTCAACTCGAAATTGGAATGCGTTTTGCAGGTATGAAACCTGAAATTAAAAATCGTTTTGAAGGTTTGCAAACGCACACTGCTGTAACGGGCAGTCCGTTGTTGCCTGATTCGCTGGCATGGATTGATTGCAAAATTTGGAATATGTATGATGGCGGCGACCATACCATTTTTGTTGGCGAAGTAAAAGATATTTCTGTTTCAGATTCCGATATGCCTTTGTTGTATCACAATCGTTTGTGGCGACGCAGTGAAGCGTTAGAAATTCCAACGGTTTCAAATGCAGTTAATTTGGTTGAAGTCGGTTTGCGTGATGGTATTCAACGCGAAGAAAAATTTATCCCAACTGAAATGAAACTTGAATATATCAAAGGTTTAATAGATGCGGGACTGAAAGAGATTCAAGTGACCTCATTTGTGAATCCCAAAATTGTTCCGCAAATGGCGGATGCAACGCCTCTCTCCGCGCTTCTACCTGATTCTGACCATGTGACATTTTCTGCTCTGGTACTTAATCTTAAAGGCTTAGAACGTGCCGCTGAAGCAGGTATCAAAAAAGTAGATATGGGTGTACCTGCCTCTGAAACGCTTGCTAAAAAAAATGCAAACACAACAATTGAAGATGGTATGCAAGAAATGGAAGTGATGGTCAAAAAAGCCCGCGAACATAATATGAAAGTTCGGGCAGGTGTGCAAGTTGCATTTGGTTGTGCTTATGAAGGCAAAATTGAAGTCAGTAAAGTAATTAGCATGTCAAAAAGATTTTTGGCGATGGGCATTGACGAATTATCACTAGCCGATTCTGCTGGTTTGGGAAATCCGCAATTGATTCGACGAGTCGTGCAAGAAGTATTGCCATTAGCAGGTAATGTGCCTGTTGTACTTCACCTCCACGACACTCGTGGACAAGGGCTAGCAAATTTATTATCCGCTTTGAAATCTGGCATCACTACATTTGATACATCTTTCGGTGGACTCGGTGGTTGCCCATTTATTCAAACAGCCAAAGGAAATATCGCCACAGAAGATACAGCCAATATGCTACACGAAATGGGCATTCAAACTGGCATTGATATTCAAAAAGTCTCAGCTTTATCCAGAAATATGGAAGAATTTTTAGGCAAAGAGTTGCCTGCAAAAATGCACAAGTTAGTTGAGTAGAGAATAGAGGAATAGAGAATAGAGGACTTACGCAATTACCTGTACTGCAACACATTGTACCCTTGTGGTATTTATGTTGCCCCTATCTCGCAAGATAAATCTTGCAGTACTGCGTAAGTCCTAGAATAGTCTTGTTGTTCACTCTTACTAATCATCTAATTATCTACTCTCTATTATCTTTAACATGAATCAAACTATTTCCGAAAAAATCATCTCCCAACATGCAGGTAAACCTGTTAAGGCAGGTGATATTGCTATTGTTAAAGTAGATGGAGTCATGGCAACCGATGCGACATCTCCGTTTGCTATTAAAGCCTTTCGGGCTATGGGCGGAAAAAAAGTTTGGGACAAAGAAAAAGTTTCATTGGTCATTGACCATGCCTCTCCTGCACCAAATGAAGCGGTAGCGAATCTACATAAGTTGATGCGTGAATTTTCATCTGAAATGGGATGCAAGTTATATGACATCGGCGAAGGCATTTGTCATCAGTTGATGATTGAAAATGCACACGTCAAACCGAATGATTTATTTCTTGGCGCAGATTCACACACACCAACGTATGGCGCGATTAATGCGTTTGGAATCGGAGTTGGTTCAACCGATTTAGCCGCCACCATGTTAACAGGCAAAACATGGCTGAAAGTACCAAAGACCATAAAAATTATTTTGAATGGCGAATTGGGAAAAAATGTAACTGCCAAAGATTTGATTTTATTTTTAGTCAAGCAACTTGGTTCAGAAGGTGCGAATTATCAAGCAGTTGAATTTACTGGTGAGGCAATAACAAATATGACTCTTGCCAGTCGCATGGTGTTAGCAAACATGAGTTCTGAAATGGGTGCAAAGACTGGCTTAGTAGACCCAATTGGTCTGGAACTTTGGTATTCATTTGAAGCAATCAAGCCAGATAAAAATGCGGAATATGCACATGAACTTAATTTTGATGTCTCAAGTTTAAGACCACAAATTGCAAAACCACATTCGCCTGAAAATGTTGTGGCGATTGATGAAGTGTTAGGAACAAAAATTCATTATGCCTTTATTGGTTCATGTACCAATACACGGCTTGAAGATTTACATTCCGCCGCAAAAGTATTGAAAGGAAAAAAACTTTGTAATGAAGTTCGCTTGGTGATTGCACCTGCTTCTAAAAAAGTTTTCAACGAAGCACTGAAAGATGGCACGATAGAAATTTTATCGAATGCAGGTGCAACATTCATTACTTCAGGTTGTGGTCCATGTGTTGGTTCACATCTGGGAATCCCCAGTGATGGTGAAGTAGTGATTTCGTCTGCCAATCGAAACTTCAAAGGTCGCATGGGAAATCCAAATGCGCTTGTGTATCTCGGCTCGCCTGCTGTTGTTGCCGCATCTGCATTGGCTGGTGAAATTGTGGAGCCAGAAAAATAAAGAAATTCGGTGGTTGAGTAGCCGCGCTCTTGTTCTTTGCGGCGTATCGAAACCACCCGTTAAAGGAAAACAAAAAAATATTTGTAATTGCTGGTTTCGACTGCTTGCGTCTCAACCAGCGGAGTATTTTAGAAATAAAAATTATGAAAACAACCAATGCTCATGTTTATTCAACAGACAATATAGATACAGACCGAATCATCCCTGGCAAATATACAAAAACTTTGGATATGTCTTTGCTTGCCTCACATGTTCTCGAAGACCTTGACCCTGACTTTTCTAAAAAAGTTCAAGTAGGCGATATCTTAGTTGCAGGAAATAATTTCGGTTGTGGTTCATCGCGTGAACAAGCGCCCATCGCTATTAAATCCGCTGGTGTTTCAGTTGTAGTTGCAAAAACATTTGCCAGAATTTTTTATCGCAACGCTATCAACATTGGTTTGCCTGTCATTGAAGTAGAAAATCACAACATTCAATCAGGTGATTCAATTTCAATTGATTTAGAAAATGGCATCGTCACCAATCATACAAAAAACGAAACCTATCAAGCCACCAAAATGCCAAAGCAAATGATGGATATTTTAAGTGAAGGTGGTTTGGTGAATTATTTGGTGAAGCATGGTGATTATTCGTAATGCGTAATTCGTAACTCGTAACTCGTAATTCGTAACTTGTAACTCGCATCTCGTAACGTATAGCTATGATAAAAACTTTTTCTTCCATTCGCGTTCTTGAATTCAGCCATGCGGTTTTAGGTCCCGCCTGTGGATTAATTCTGGCAGACCTCGGTGCCGAAGTGATTCGCATTGAACCCATTGATGGCGACCCCACGCGCAAACTTAAAGGCTTTGGCACGGGCTATTATCCATTTTTTAATCGCAATAAAAAAAGTTTGGCAATTGATATCAAATCGAATCACGGCAAAGAAATTATTTTCAAACTTTTAGCATCAACAGATGTTTTGATTGAAAACTTTGCGCCTGATACGATGCCTCGACTCGGTTTTGGATATGACGCTCTCGCTTCTCTCTACCCTCGGCTTGTGTACTGCTCGTTGAAAGGATTCTTCCCCGGTCCTTATTCAAACCGCCTTGCACTCGATGAAGTCGTACAAATGATGAGTGGATTGGCTTACATGACAGGTCCTGTGGGTCAACCCCTTCGCATGGGCGCATCGGTTATTGATATTACAACTGGCATGATGGGCGCCATCGCCATTCTTTCCGCATTAAAAGAAAGAGATGAAACAGGCAAAGGTCAATTGGTAAAAAGTGCCTTGTTTGAAACTGCCGCTTTTATGATGGGACATCACATGGCGTATGCGGCGATTACAAAAGAACCTGTGCCACCTATGCCAGCCCGAGTCAGTGCTTGGGCAATTTATCGAACATTCAAAACATTCGATAACGAATTAGTTTTTATCGGAGTCACCAGTGATAAACAATGGATTCGTTTCTGCGAATCATTTGAAAAGCAAGATTGGTTATCTGATGAAAGACTTTCTACGAATAATGGTCGCATTGACCAACGAGAATGGTTGCTTCCACAAGTTGAACAGATGATAGCAAAATATTCATTGCAAGATATTTTATCCAAATGTGAACAAGCAGATTTGCCCTTCTCCCCTATTGCCAAACCTGAACATCTTTTTACAGATGAGCAATTGCTTCAAGGAAATAGTTTATTAGAAACCACCTTGCCTGATGGCACACACACACAACTTCCGCGTTTGCCTATTTTATTAAATGAAGCAGGCACAACGCTTGAGTCGAATCCGCCAAAGGTTGGTGAACATTCAAAAGAAATTTTGGCGGGCATTGGTTTAGAGAACGATATGATTGAAAAATTAATTAATGAAAGTGTAATCGCTTGCTAGTAATTAGTAAATGGTAATTTTCGTACCGCAACGTTTATGTTGCTTCAGATATGCGAGATAAATCTCGTGGTACTCTAAAATATTCAGGAGAAATTATTTATGTACGACTTATTAATCAAAAACGTAAAATTAGTTCGACCCAATCAATCGGATGTTAAAGTAGTAGATATTGCTATCAGCCAAGGGAAAATTCAAAAAGCAGAATCAAATATCCCTGCGAACGAAGCGAAAGAAATCTATGATGGCAAAGGTTTATTAGCATTTCCTGGTCTGGTAGATGCACACATGCACGTCGGGATTTATTCTCCACTTGCAGAAGATGCAATTACAGAATCAAAAGCCGCGGCGATGGGTGGAGTCACATCTGCCATTACATACTTTCGCACAGGCGAATATTATTTGAACAAAGGTGGGGCGTATAAAGATTTTTACCCTGAAGTGCTAGAGATTTCAAATGGGAAATATTGGGTGGATTATGCCTATCATCTCGCACCGATAAATAAAAACCACATTGATGAAATGCCAATGTTGTTAAATGATTTTGGTGTTTCATCATTCAAGATTTTTATGTTTTATGGCGGGCATGGACTTCATGGAAAATCTGACCAACAACATAATTTCTTGAAACTTGAAGAAGATGAAAAATATGATTTCGCACATTTTGAATTCATCATGCGCAAATTAAGCGAAATGATTGAAGCGAATCCCAAACAAGCACCCTATTTGAGTTTGAGTTTGCATTGCGAAGTAGCAGATATTTTGAATGCCTACACTTCGATTGTGCAAAAAGAAGGAAAGTTAAAAGGCTTACATGCTTACAATGCCGCGCGCCCGCCACATAGTGAAGGCTTGGCAGTTTTTATTGCATCGTATTTAGCACATGAAACCAGTTGTGCGAATATCAATTTATTACATCTCACATCACGCAAAGCCTTAGAAGCGGCATTGATGATGCGTGATTTATTTCCACATATTAATTTCAGACGTGAAGTAACCATCGGACATTTGTTATTAGATGTGGACGAACCAAATGGCGTGTTGGCAAAAGTGAATCCGCCGATTCGTCCGCGAGCAGATGTGGAATTTTTATGGGAAAAAGTATTGAGTGGCGATATAGATTGGGTAGTCAGTGACCATGCGTGTTGTTCAACAGAAATGAAATATAACGCTGAACATCCTGATGATATTTGGATGGCGAAATCTGGTTTTGGTGGCACAGAATATATGTTGAGTGGATTGCATAGCGAAGGCACCAAATGTGGACTATCTTTGAATCGCATGGCTGAACTTGTTTCATGGAATCCTGCACAACGCTATGGTTTGTTATCTAAAGGCGATATTGCTAAAGGGTACGATGCCGATATTGTCTTATTTGACCCAAATGAATCGTTTGTTGTTCGTGCAAGTGAATCAGAATCAAATCAAGGTTATACACCATTTGAAGGACATGAATTAAAAGGAAAAGTTAAAGCAACTTTTGTACGAGGCAATAAAGTTTTTGAAAATGGAAAAGTTATTGGTGAAGCAAAAGGTCAATACATAAAGAGACCAGCCATATGAAATTTGGCATTCACTCTCCCTCCTTCGTTTATAACGAGTCAAACATTTTTGATGGCATAAAAAACAAAGTCATCAAAATCGAACAACATGGCTTTGATTGGTTTTCTGTGATGGATCACATGCTCCAGATTCCCGTTCATGGATTGCCCGAAGAACCTTTCATGGAATCTTGGACGCTTCTTTCCGCGCTGGCAGTTGTTACTGACCATATACGTTTATCTACTCTGGTAACTTCTACTTCCTATCGCAATCCTGCCTTATTAGCAAAAATGGTTACTAACTTAGATTTGATTAGCAAAGGACGTATCACTTTAGGTATTGGCGCAGGTTGGTATGAAGATGAATACAAACAATATGGTTTTAAGTTTTTACCAAAACCTGCTGAACGGATTTATCGCTTAGAAGAAGCTGTGAGATTAATTAAAGAAATGTGGACTCAAGAACGCGCAACTTTTCACGGAAAATATTTCCATGTAGAAAATGCAATTCTCGAACCCAAACCGATTCAAAAACCTCACCCACCTGTGTTAATCGGTGGTGCAGGTGAACAACTAACATTGAGAACCGTCGCCAGAGTTGGGAATATGTGCAACTTCATCGGTTCACCAGATGAAGTGAAGAAAAAGTTTGAGGTGCTGAACCAACATTGTGTCAATGAAAGACGCGATTACAACGAAATCGAAAGAACTGTTTTATGTAACATCCTCATCGTAAAAGACGAATCCGCATTGAAATCCAAATTAGAAAAAGCAAACTTATTCAAAGGTCGCGGATTAACAGTTGAGAGTGCGAAAAAATTATTTGCAGAATATCAATCTGCTAGTGTGCAAATGTTGATTTGTAGCATTTATCAAAACGATGTGGAGACGCTGGAGTTGCTTGCGGAAATTAAAGAAAATTTTAAAAAGTAATTGGTAAATAGTAATTACCATTTACCAATTACAAATTACCTAACAAAGATAGGAAATAACTTATGCCAAAACTTACCGCCGAATTTTTATTTGATGACTTAACCCCTGCCGAAAAAGAACGTGCAGAACGAGTCGAATCGATTTTGCCTGAGTTGCGCGCACATGCCGAAGAAGCCGATGCAACAGGAAAATTTTATGCACCCCATCGTGAGACATTAAGCAAAGTAGGTTTGCTTGGGCTTGTGATTCCTGAATCGTATGGTGGTTTAGGTGGCAACTTGCGCGACCTTTCTGCCGCAACATTCGCAATGGGAACAGTATGTCCATCTACAGCGTTAGCATACTTTTTTCATTGTTCTACTTCATCACGCGGATTATTAGGACTCGATGCAATTGATGAAGGAAAATTTACTGCGGATGAAATTCCCGTTGTAAAAGCATTTGCAGAAAATGTTTTGCACAGAATGGGAACAAAAAATCAATTGCTGGGGAATTTTGCAAGCGAGTCGGCGAAGTCATCACAAAGCGCAGTGCATATCACCACCGAAGCAGAGAGAGTAGATGGTGGCTGGAAATTAAATGGCGTCAAATCGTTTGGTTGTAACACAGGTGTAGCAGATGCGTATTTAGTAGCCGCCAAACTCAAAGGTTATGATACTGCCGAAGGCTTGAGCATGTTCTTCGTCCCGCGTGAAGCGCAGGGCGTGAAAGAACGCCCGCAATGGGATGCCCTTGGGATGCGTGCAACTGCATCACATGGCATCATCTTAGAAAATGTTTTTGTACCCGATTCAGAAGCATTGGCAATTCCTGGTGCATTTGTTAAATTCATGCAAGCCAGTCGCGGATCATTAATGGGTAATCAGCCTGCCATTTCAGTGATTTATCTTGGCGCGGCAAAGCAAGCATACGATTATGCTTTGAATGCAACCATGAAAATGAAATTTGAAGATACGGGCTTGCCGATTGCGACCAGTCCATTTCATCAGGAATTGATTGGAAAAATGACGGTTGAACTTGAAACAGCACGCTTGTGGTTAAGAAGACAAATTGATTTTGAAACTGTTGAACCGCCACTTGTTTCAAAGACAGAAGTTGTACAACATTGGCGTATGACGAAAGGCACAGCCTCTGAAGCATGTTTTGAAGTTGCACAACTCGCTATGAAAATGACAGGCACGAGTGGCACATCCAATAAAGGTGTCATTGCTCGCATGTTGCGTGATATTGCCATGAGTTTGGTGATGGCATTCCCCGCCGAACGAGGAAGATTGGAAGCCGCGAAATCAATTACGGATGGTGCAGAGACGAAATCATTTACGGTTTCAGAAAAACAAAAATCTTAAACACAAAGTACACGAAGGTCACAAAGGAAATAAATTAAAACTTTGTGTACTTTGTGACCTTCGTGTTTAAAAAAATTAAAGGAGATTTACTATGTCATTTCCAGAAATCAAGTTACCTGAATTAAGCGAAGTAAAAAAACATTTCAAACTATTCGATTACATTGATGGTGAACGCATCGCCCCCACTGTGGATATGAAAGCCTTTGTGCATAATCCAAATACGGGCGAAAAGATTGCATCACAAATGGCGACCAGTAATGAAAATATTGAACATGCTTTGCAAGTTGCACAAAGACTTCACGAATCAGGTGAATGGGCAAACACATCTCCTGAAAAACGCGCGGAAATTTTAGATAATGCTGGGGATCATTTAATGACACTTGTACCAATGATTGCCGCAGTTGAATCGTACAGCACAGGCGTTGTGTTCAGCACCACAAGTTTTGTGAATGCGATTGTGTGGCTGGCATTCAAAGCCGCCGCTGGTGTTTTGAAAAGTGGATATGCCGTAACAAAAGTTCCTGGTCCGCATGGTGATGTGGAAGTCTTGCGAAAACCATTGGGTGTTGCAGTTGCCATCGTGCCATGGAATTCTCCCGCCGCACTTGCCGCGCATAAAATTGCCAATGCACTTGCCGCAGGTTGCCCCGTCATTCTCAAACCAACTGAATGGGCTCCGTATTCTTGTTTGCTTCTCGTTGATGGACTCGAAGCGGCAGGTTTGCCAAAAGGTTTATTTCAAATCGTACATGGTGGCAGTGAAGTCGGTCATAAACTCGTCAGTGATAAACGTGTGCGTGCAGTTTCATTCACAGGTGGTTTGCATGGTGGTCGTGCAGTTGCATCTGCTTGTGCAAGTGATTTCAAATCTCTGCAACTTGAACTCGGTGGCAACAATGCGATGGTTGTTCTTGCAGATGCCGATATTGATAAAGTTGCTGATGGAATTATCGCAGGCATGACAACTCTCAATGGACAATGGTGTCGTGCATTGGGTCGTCTCATTGTGCATGAATCAATTCAAGAGCAAGTCGTCAAAGCCGCCATGGAAAAATTCAAACAAATCAAAGTCGGTGATGCCATGTCTAGCGAATCACAACTTGGACCGCTTGCCAACGAAGTTCATAAAGGTCGTATTGTTGATTCGATTAATGCACTCAAACAAAAAGGAGGACAAACGCATCAATCCGCGCCTCTACCTGATTCTGCTGGCTTCTACCTTTCACCTACACTGATAACGGGTGTCGCCCCCACAGAAACACTCGAAGAAATTTTTGGTCCCGTTGCCACAGTCCACAGTTTCAAGTCAGATGAAGAAGCGATACAACTCGCCAATCAAACTCCGTATGGGCTTGGTGGTTATGTTTATTCAAAAGATGAATCTCATGCAATGGAAATCGCCAGAAAAATGAACACAGGTGGAGTCAAAGTTAATGGAGTCAGTCTGCTTGAATTAAATGTAGATGCGCCCCGCCCTGCTTGGGGCTTGAGCGGTTTTGGAGAAGAAGGTACACTCGAAACATTCGATGTGTTTTGTGGAAAGTCCGTTGTCGGAATTGCTGGGAAGTAATCGCTTATATATAGGCATTACGCAAAACTCCCAAAATAATCCGCTAATCTACGCCTATCTCCGCGAATTTTAAAAGATTAGCGAAAATTCGTGAAGATTAGCGGATGAAAAAATATTCTGCGTAAACCCTGATATATAAATGTAAGACTTACGCAATTTACTTGTACTGCAACACATCGTACCCTTGTGGTATTTATGTTGCCTCTACATCGCAAGATAAATCTTGCGGTACTATGTAAGTCCTAAAATTATAAAAACAAAACTGGAGAATTAAAAATGACAACTGTAAGAAATGATGTTTTCAAACTTGGGGATAATTTTGTGACCTTATTGGGTGATGACGTAAAAGTTGGTGATTCTGCACCTGAATTTACTTCTGTGATTGCAGGTTGGGCAAAAGTAAATCCGCTTGCTGATGATAAAGGAAAGGTAATTATCTTATCTGCGGTTCCTTCTTTGGATACAGATGTCTGCGACCGCGAGACTCGTCGCTTCAATGAGGAAGCCGCAAAACTCAGCGAAGATATTGTGATTTACACGGTCAGCACAGATTTTCCGATGGCACAAAAAAGATGGTGCGGTGCCACGGGTGTAGATAAAGTAAAAGTAGTTTCAGATGTGTTAGATGCAGAATTTGGAATCAAATATGGCATCTTAATCAAAGAACGTCGTTACCTTCGCCGTTCTGTTTTCATCGTCGGGCGTGATGGCAAGTTGACGTATGTTAATTATCTGCCAGCATTAGGTGATGAACCAAATTATGATGAAGTGATTGCCGCAGCAAAACAGGCTTTGGGATAAATCAAAAGTTGAAGAAACAGAATCAAGTATCCATTTAAGTATGAAGCGAAAACCGCCTCAAAGAGTGAGGCGGTTTTTTTATCCAAATGATAGAATCAAAACATGACAAAAAAATCTATCACAATCATTGGGGCAGGGTTAGCAGGGCTTTCTGCCGCGTATGAATTAAAAAAAGCAGGTTTTGACTCAATTGTATTAGAAGCGCGAAGCCGTGTGGGTGGACGTGTGTTTTCGTTGCGTGAATTTTCAGATAGTTTGGTGGCAGAGGGCGGCGGTGAGTTTATTGACCATAGACATAAACGTATGCTTGCGCTTGTTAAAGAATTTAATTTGACGCTCGGAAGTTTGGGAGGTTGGCATGCTGAATCGGGTGATTGGGGTTTGTTTCAAAACAAGGCTGGGTTGTTAAGGGATGAAAAAATTTGGGGTGCAAACCTTGAAGATGAATATCATAAAATGTGGGTTGAGTTATCGAAACTTGGAAAATATGTCTCTGACCCTAGCAATCCGCAAACTGCGCCGAATGCAAAAGAATTGGATGCTAAAAATGTTGCCGAATGGATTCAATCACAAAATGTGCATCCAATAGCGAAAGATTTGTTTAATTGCCACATGCGTGCTGAGTTTACTTGTGAGCCTGAAGTTTTTTCATTTTTAGATTTTGCTAGAAATGCTTCTTTATTTTATAGTGACCCAGAAGAAGAAAACCCAAATTATCGAATCATTGGAGGCAATGATTTGTTACCGAAGGCGATTGCAAATGTTTTGCCTGATGTGCGCATAAATGCTGTGGTTGAATCAATTAAGATTCAAGATGATGGTGTGACTGTTAAATATAAACAAGTCGATTCATTTCATACGCTTCGGTCTGATTTTGCGATTTTGGCAGTTCCTTTAACTGTGGCACGTATGATTGATTTCAATTCATCTTTACCCAATGCTCACCAAAAACTTGTGGATGAAATTTCTTATGGCGCAGTCACAAAGGTATTAATTGAATATCGAAAAAAGTTTTGGAAAGAAATCGGCTGGAATGGGCGTTTATACACCGATGAACCCATTGTGATGACGTGGGGCGCGACCAATCACATTGAACATGAGCATGGCATTATCACCGCTTACACGGGCGGGAAGCCTGGGGCAGAATTATCTAAACTATCTGATGCAGAAAGAATCAAAACTGCTATCTCTGTCATTGAAAAAGCATTTCCAGGCTCAACAAATTTAGTTGAAAACACAGCAACGATTGCATGGATTAATGAAGCATTTACAAGAAGTTCATACATGGCACTGGCGCCAAATCAAGTAATTGAACATTGGAGAAATTTATATACACCTGCTGGACGTTTATATTTCGCAGGGGAACACGCCTCACCGATTCAAGGATATATGGAAGGTGCAGTGGAAAGTGGTCAACGAGTGGCGAAAGAAATAGTGCATCTTTTATAAAACAAAGAAAAACTAGCCACAGAGACCACTGAGAAAAATGAGTTTAAAAGCACTTCTCATAAATCTCTGTGAACTCTGTGGCAAATGAAATTAGGAGAAAAATGTCTGAGTCACAAAAAGCATTTTGGGATGGAGTCAAAGCAGAAATTCCATTGTTAATCGGCGTATTTCCATTCGGCATGATTTATGGTGCATTAGCCCTAAATGCAGGTTTATCAAACCTCGCCTCACAAATGATGTCATCTATCGTGTTTGCAGGGTCGGCACAATTTATCACCACACAATTGGTTAGTGAAGCCGCGCCGGGCTTTGTAATTATTTTGACAATTGCAGTTGTAAATTTACGTCACATGTTATACAGTGCTTCGCTAGCACCATACCTAAAGCATTTATCAACAAAGTGGAAAGCATTGCTATCTTATTTATTAACCGATGAGGCATACGCGCCTAGCATCATTCAATATGAAAAAGAAGGCGTGAAGCTACATAGTCATTGGTTTTTATTGGGAGCTGGACTTGCTCTGTGGACGAATTGGCAAATCAGCACAGCGTTAGGAATTTTTCTCGGCACACGCATCCCAAATAACTTGCAACTTGATTTCGCCTTGCCATTAACTTTTATTGCCATGGTCGTGCCCGTTTTGTATGTTGCCCCTGTCTTAAAAAAGTTTGCAATGATTTCTGCCACACTAAGCGCAGGCATAGTTGCATTGTTGGCTTATAACTTGCCATTCAGATTGGGATTAATTCTCGCGGCATTGGTCGGGATTATTGTTGGGACACTTTTAGAAAAATCAAATTCTCAAGAGAAACAAAATGGATAATATTTGGCTTGTTATGCTAATCGGTGGTCTCATCACATTTGGGATGAGATTTTCTCTAATTTATTTGTTCGGAAAATTTGAAATTCCAGAAACACTCAAAAAAGCATTGCATTACGTCCCGCCAGCGGTTTTATCTGCCCTCATTTTTCCTGAGTTATTCATTCAAGATGGCACATTAAATATACAACTCACAAACTTTCGCTTGCTTGCAGGCATCGTCGCCATCATCACAGCATGGTTTACAAGAAATATCATGATAACGATTCTCGTCGGTATGGCGGCGTTATTTATTTTGAATGCTTTAGGTGTAAATTAAAAATACCTGATTGCCCCCCGCCTCTTTCGCCCGCGACATGGCTTGGCGCGCTTGTTGAATAATCGGTTCCATTTCAGTGGATGTAGTAATGCGACTCAAAGATGAAATTCCCGCGCTGACTTTTACATTGACCGTCAACGGCGCATCTTTCTTGACTTCAATTCTGGTACCTCGCACCCCAGCAATAATTCGCTCTGATATTTTTTCCGCGTCCGCGCCAATGACGCCGGGCAATGCCAACACAAACTCATCACCTGACCATCTTCCAATACAGTCGTACGGGCGACTTTTTTCACGAATCACTTGAGAGACAACTTTCAATACCGCATCGCCAATTTCAGCGCCATGACTGTCATTAATGGCTTTGAAGTTGTCAATATCTATAGCTATTAAACTCAACGGCATAGAGGCACGCCGTGAGCGTTCCAATTCTCCCGTAGATTGGCGTAAAAATGCGGCGCGATTGATAAAGCCGGTTAACTCGTCAAAGACTGCACGGTTTTCCAACTGCTCCCGCGCTTCACTCAGGCTAGACGTTAAAGAAATGATGCGTTCGGCTATCATCACGCGATTCTTTAAATCAGCAGGTTTGAGCGGGCTGGGTATCGTATCATCAATTTGATTGAGCGGAATCCCCGCTTCATTTTTGGGTGTAATCAAAAGAATGTAAACGGATTGGGCTAACGTGGAGGTGCGTACACGCGAAATAAAATTTGAAGTTTTCACGTCGCTGGTTTCCCAACTAGCAATAACAAAATGCGCTTCGCCAGATTGAATATATTCCCATGCTTGTTCACTGTTTGGCACTGGAATTAAAGTATGTTTTTTACCACCTAAGGCTTGTTGAATCACTGCCCATTCTTTGGGGTCGTTCTCCATCACCAAGATATTCATAGATGCACCTATGCGCCCATTATAGCAGGTGTATCGTAGATAGTTTATGATTTTTTACTTTGAATTGTTTTTGTTATAAACGAAATTTCGACTCAAAAATTTTTACGAACTTCGCTATCTTTACAAACATTTTCGTTGACAATTGCCCTCTCTCATAGTAACATTTGCCCCGCTTTGCTCACGCCGAGGTAGCTCAGTGGCAGAGCAGGGGACTCATAAGCCCTTGGTCGGGAGTTCAAATCTCCCCCTCGGCACTCAAGACCACTTTCTCAGTGGTCTTTTTATTTCAAAAATAGTAGGGGTTTCCCGTATTCTTTTTTTTTCTTTAGTGTGTGAAAATGATTAGCAGAAAAAGTATGGCTGTACGAAAATCAAAACCACCTCTTGCCCAAATAGATTTGGAAACTCATTTTCAAAACAATGAGGTATTTAAGAACGCCTTTGAATATTCGGCAATAGGCATGGCTTTGGTTTCATTAGAAGGCAAATGGCTAAAAGTAAATCAAAAGGTGTACGAAATCATCGGCTATGAAGAAGCAGAACTGCTCCATCTCACGTTTCAAGACATTACCCACCCCGACGACCTAGATTTAGATTTGAAATATGTTCAGCAAATGATAGCGGGGAAAATTGAAACCTACAACATGGAAAAAAGATATTTTCATAAAAGCGGAAACATTGTTTGGGTTTTACTTTCCGTTTCACTCGCCAAAGATGATAACCGAAAGCCATTATTTTTCATTTCGCAAATTGAAGATATTACTGAACGAAAACTTTCCAACCAGAAACTACTCGAAAGCGAACAACGCTACCGTAATTTTTTTGATAACTCGCCCATTCCGCTCTGGGAAGAAGATTTTTCACAAGTCAAAAAACGGCTGGATGATTTAAAAGCACAAGGTATTTCAGATTTCCGCACCTACTTCGCCTCCCATCCAGACGTGGTGGCTGAGCTTGCTTCCCTCATCAGAATCTTAGACGTAAACCAAGCCGCCCTAAATTTATACGGCGCGAAAAACAAAGAGGAATTAATCGAAAGTTCTCAAGAATCAAGCCCAGGCGAAATTGAAAATAACCCCTCAGATTTCATCGCCATCGCCGAAGGAAAACTCAACAACCAATGGGATGGCACAGATGAAACCATAAATGGAAAACAAATCCAAATTAACTTAAGCTGGTCGGTAGCACCGGGGCACGAGCATGATTACTCCAGAGTCATCGTCACCACGCTAGATGTCACCGAGCGCAATCAAGCAAAAGCAGAATTAGAAAAAAGCGAAGAACGCTACAAAAGCCTGATTGAAGATATGCCCATGATGGTGTGCCGCTTTAAAGCAGACGGCACTTTAACTTTTATCAATTCATTTTATTGTCAGTATTTTAATAAAAGTTATAAAGAACTTTTGGGAAGCAATTTGTTTGACTTAATTCCCACAGAAGAGCAAGAGACTGTAAAACAAAAGTACCTTTCACTAAATCAAGAAAAGCCCTTTATCACTTATGAATACAAAACAGTGGATAACAATGGCAAAGTGAATTGGCAAAGGTGGACCGACCGTGCTTTGTTTAACGAAAATGGCGAAATTCACGAATATCAATCTATTGGCGAAGATATTAGCGAACAAAAGAAATCGGAAATACTGCTTCAAAATGAAAAACAAATAATGGAAATGATTGCTAGCGGGGCAGATTTACACACCACCTTAGAAGCAATTTCAAAAAACGTTGAGGCGTTTTTACAAAATGCGTATTGCTCCATTTTGCTGTTAGATAGAGATGGCATTCACCTTAAGCATGGTGCCGCACCTTCCTTACCGAAAGAATATGTAGATGCGATTGATGGTTCAGCGATTGGTGACGTGGGTGCATGTGGTACAGCCGCTTATAGAAAGAAAACAGTAATTGCCAAAGAGATTGCTACAGACCCACTCTGGGTAGATTACAAAGATGTTGCTTTGAAACATGGTCTTCAGGCATGTTGGTCAACACCCATTATGAATGAAGCAGGTTTGGTCTACGGCACATTTGCAATTTACTATTCAGAACCACGTGTTCCGAAACAAGAAGAGTTTGAATTAATCAGTCGCGCAACTCATCAAGCCAAAATTGTGATTGAACAAAAATTGGCAAATGAAGTACGAGAAGAGAGCGAAAAAAGATATCGCGGTTTATTTGAAGATTCGCCCATATCTTTATGGGAAGATGATTACTCAGCAGTGAAACAAAAGCTAGATGAGTTAAGGCAAAACGGTGTAACCAACTTTTCAGCTTATTTTATACAATATCCTGAAGTGGTAAGAGAATTATCAGCACTCATCCAAATTATAGATACCAATGAATATTCTATAAAATTATTCAACGCCAAAGACAAAGCCGACCTGCTTGAACATGCTAGAAATTCTCTTACGAAAGGTTTTATTAACAGCCAAGAATTTATTAATATTGCAAACGGGATAACTCATTTTGAATGGGAAGGTTTAAATTACAAAGTAAATGGCGAGTTAATCAATATCAAACTAACTTGGTCAGTTGCACCAGGGCATGAAAAAACTCTTTCGAAGGTGATTATTTCCATTGTAGATATTACTGAACGTAAGCAAGCCGAAGAAGAACGTCGTGTGTTGATTGAAGAATTGGGCGAGCGTGTAAAAGAATTAACTTTCTTGCATAACGTCTCGCGCATTTTTATGGATGATACCCGCTCTGAATTTGAAGTGTTACAAGCCGTGGCTGATGCCATGCCAGCCGCTTGGCAATACCCAGAAGTTGCCGCGGCACGTGTTGGGTATAACGGTTATCAATTTACTTCACCCAATTTTAGAGAAACTGATTGGATGCTGAGTGAATTTTTTGAACTGCCAAATGGTTTATTGGGTATGGCACAAGTAGTTTATTTAGAAGAAAAACCACTAGCCGATGAAGGTCCATTTTTGTCGGAAGAACGCCAAGTCTTAAATGCAACTGCTGAAAAGTTAAGAACATACATTAAAGGTACTTTGGCAGACCAAGCCATTCAACGCCAGTTAAATGAATTAGAAACGTTGTATGAAAGTGGTTTGGCAATTAGTCAATTATTAACGCCAAAGGGAATTGCTCAAAAAGTAATTGACGTATTAGAGCGAAAACTCAATTGGCATCATATTGCTATTCGTGAATACGACTCACAGTCTAACAGTTTCAAATTGATTGGGTTTAACAAACTAGGCATTAGTTCGCAAGAAATACAATCACATATTGATAAAGCCAATAGCATGATTACGAATCCCTCACAAGGGTTAAGTGGTTGGGTCACAATTCATGGGCAGTCAATCCTTTCAGGAAATGTAAAAGCAGATGAGCGTTATTTAGATGTATTCCCGGATATCAACTCTGGAATTTATGTGCCACTAAAAGTTGGGGCAAATATCATCGGTTCTATTGCAGTGGAAAGCGAAGAAGAATATGCCTTTACCGAGCATGACCAACGTTTGTTAGAAACATTAGCAGGGCAAGCCGCCATTGCGATTGAAAATGCAAATTTATTTAATGAATTAGAAAAACGTGTGCAAGAACGCACCTTACAAATTGAAGCCACCAAACGCCGTTTGGAATTAGCCACTCATGCTGGTCAAATTGGTGTGTGGGAATATAAACCCAGAGAAAATTTTGTCGTGTGGGATGAACGTATGCACATTATTCATCACTTGCCAGTCGGTGCGTTTGATGGCAAGCCAGAAACATGGGCAAAATATATTCATCCAGAAGACCTTGCAAATTCTCAAATCAATTCTCAGTTAGCGTTTACAGAAAATTTATTATTAAATAATGAACATCGTATTATTTTGCCAGATGGAAATATTCGTTACATAGCCACCAGTGCGGTGACTGCGTTTGGAGAAGATAACACCCCAGACCGCATCATTGGCATTTGCCAAGATATTACCATGCACAAAAAATTTGAAGAAGCACTCAGACTTGCCAATGCTGAAATGGAAAACGCCTTAAAGGTCAAAGATGAATTTCTTGCCAACATGAGCCACGAACTACGCACGCCATTAAATGCAATTTTAGGTATTTCAGAAAGCCTCGAAGAGCAAATGATTGGGGCGTTAAATGAAAAACAGCAGAAATATGTGGGTATTATCAAAGAAAGTGGAAAACATTTATTAGATTTAATCAACGACATTTTAGATATTTCAAAAATTGAGGCGGGGCGCATGGAGTTAACCTTTCACCCCATTGGCGTAGAAAAGTTATGCCAATCTAGCCTGCGCATGATTAAGGAATTAGCACAGAAAAAGAAAATTCAAGTTTCACTCAAAATACACGGCGAAGTAGCCACCATCATGGGCGATGAACGTCGTTTGAAACAAGTCTTGGTTAATTTGTTGAGCAATGCCGTTAAATTTACAGAAGAAAACAATAAAATTGGCTTAGAAGTAAAAGGTTACCCACAAAGAAATGAAGTCGCTTTTTCGGTGTGGGATACCGGCATAGGCATTGCAGAAGAAGATTTGAAGTTTTTATTCAAACCGTTTGTGCAACTGGATGCTGGACTAGCGCGTGAATTTCAAGGCACAGGTTTAGGTTTGGCGTTGGTGGCGCAAATGGTACGTTTACATGGTGGTTCAGTCAGTGTCAAAAGCCAAATTGGTAAAGGCAGTATTTTTACCATCACCTTGCCGTGGGAAGCGGAAGAACAAAATGCTCCAGCCAAAGTGACTGGTGAACTTGTACTCCCAAGTCAAAAGTCAGATGAGAAGCGCAAAGGAAAAATCTTATTGGTTGAAGATACCGACATCATTGTTTCGTTGGTCAAAGATTATTTAACGTATAAAGGGTACGAAGTCATTGTGGCGCACAATGGCAGAGAAGGCATTTACCTTGCAAAAGAGAAACGACCCAATTTGATTTTAATGGATGTGATGATGCCAATTATGAATGGCATTGATGCCACACTAGAAATCCGCAAAGACCCAAATTTGAATCGCACGCCGATTATTGCACTGACAGCCCTCGCCATGCCCGGCGACCGTGAACGCTGTTTACAAGCAGGTATGACCGATTACATGAGCAAGCCCGTCAAGTTAAACGAACTCATCGAAATCATTGAAAAATACATGGTACAAGGTTGAAAACAATATGACCCATAGCAAAATCTTAATTGTTGATGACGACCCACTTGGCATTGCCACACTTGAATCAATGTTTCATAATCAAGGTTTTGAAATTTCGCAAGCACAAAATGGTGTGCGCGCCTTGGCATTGGCAGAACAAATGATGCCTGATTTAATTTTATTAGATGTGATGATGCCCGGTATGGATGGTTTTGAAGTTTGCCGTCGCCTCCGTGCTACGCCCAAACTTGCTGAGGTGCCCATCATCATTCTCACCGCCTTAGATGACCGCGCTTCGCGTTTGCAAGGCATTGAATCTGGTGCTGATGATTTCTTAACCAAACCCATAGACCGCCAAGAATTACGTTTGCGCGTGAAAACAATTTTACGTTTAGACCGTTATCGCACCTTATTAACGCAACGCGAAAATTTACGTCAGATGGCAGAGCGTGTGGTTTCAGCCCAAGAAGAAGAAAGAAAAAGATTATCGCGCGAATTGCATGATGATTTAGGTCAGGCATTGATTGCTCACATTTTGAAATTGAAAAATTTACAAAGCCAAAAAAATTTAACAACTGAATTTGATAAATTAATTGAAGATGCAAATCACATTATCAATCGTATGAGGCAAATTGCGCAAGATATGCGCCCTGCCTTGTTAGATACATTAGGTTTAGTGTCTGCACTTGAAACGCATAGCAAAGAGTTCGGGTCCAGAAGCAATTTGCCCGTCACATTTGAAGCGGATAGTGACATTCCAAAATTATCTGATGTGCATTCCATCACGTTGTATCGCACCTTGCAAGAAACGCTCACCAACATCATCAAACACTCAAACGCCACGCAAGTGTGGGTTGAATTAAGCGTTGATGAAAAAAATATTATTTTGACAGTACAAGATAATGGCATTGGATTTGTTTCGACATCTCAAAACGGCATGGGCATTTCAAATTTACGCGAACGCCTCGCTCTCGTCGGGGGAGCATTAACCATCACCTCAGCATTATCAAAAGGGACAATTGTTTCTGCCAGTTTGCCATTAGAAGAATCAACTCAAATGGAGTGGGCAAGATGATTCGGGTTTTGTTAGCAGAAGACCATGTGATGGTGCGTGCAGGCTTACAGGCTTTGCTTGAACGCGACAAAGATATCAAAGTGATTGGCGAAGCCTCGAATGGTCAAGAGGCAGTTGATTTAACCTCTGAACTCAAACCTGATGTTTTGGTTTTAGATATTATGATGCCACGCTTAAATGGTATTCAAGCGGCGGAGCAAATTCGCACTTTGAAACTCCCCGTGAAAATTTTGTTTGTGTCTATGTATTCAGATGCTGGTTTGGTACGCCAAGCATTACAAACAGGCGCGAAAGGCTATGTATTGAAAACATCGGCAGGTGAAGAATTATTACAAGCCATTCGAGCAGTTGCAAAAGGTGAAACCTACTTAGGTGAAGAAATTTCATCTATGGCAATGGAAGATTCATTTCGCCCAAACATGAAGCAAGTGGACAATCCGCTTGAGTTGCTTTCACCACGTGAAAAAGAAATTTTGCAATTAATTGCTGAGGAACACACTAGTAGCGAAGTAGCCAAAATTTTATCTATCAGCGAAAAGACAGTTGAAAAGCATCGTGCCAATATGATGGAAAAATTACAAGTCCGCAATTTGGCAGGCTTGGTACGTTTGGCAATCAAATATGGCTTGATTGACAAAAATCAATAGGAGAAAAAATGGGTAATAACAATAGTATTATTTTAATTGTAGATGATGAGCCCGCAGGCAGGCACACGCTTGAGTCTATTTTAGAAGGGCAAGATTATCAACTCTTGATGGCAGAAAACGGACCAGAAGCGATTGAAAAAGCACAAAAATTTCTGCCCGATGTAATTTTGTTAGATGTAATGATGCCCGGTATGGATGGTTTTGAAGTCTGTCGTCACTTACGCAATGACCCACGTCTTGCCGAAGTGCCAATTATTATTCTGACTGCATTAGATGATAGAAAATCCTTACTGCATGGCTTAGAAGCAGGCGCAGATGATTACCTCACCAAACCGTATGACCGTTATGAATTACGCGCCCGTCTGCTTGGTATTACACGTTTGAATCGCTATCGCAAATTATTAGATGAACGTGCCAACATTGAAACTGCACATGAGCAATTGTTATCCGCCTATGATGCTACGATTGAAGGTTGGTCTCGTGCAATGGATTTACGCGATAAAGAAACAGAAGGTCATACATTGCGCGTCACAGACCTTTCTGTAAAACTTGCCCGCAATATGGGAATCAATGAAGGTGAATTGCTGTTTATTCGGCGTGGCGCGTTATTGCATGATATTGGCAAACTCGGCGTGCCAGATGCAATTTTGCATAAAGCCAGTTCGTTGAATGATGATGAATGGAAAGTAATGCGTCAACATCCGCAGCTTGCGTATGACATGCTTTACCCAATTGAATATCTGCGACCTGCTTTAGATATTCCATTTTGTCACCATGAAAAATTTGATGGAACGGGCTATCCGCGACAGTTGAAGGGTGAACAGATTCCGCTTTCAGCACGCATCTTTGCCATCGTGGATGTTTGGGATGCGCTAACCTCAGACCGACCCTACCGCCCAGCCTGGGAAAAACAAAAAGCAATGGAATTCATCAATGAGCAATCGGGCAAACATTTTGACCCGAAAGTAGTGGAAGGATTTAATAGGATGATGAAAGAGTAAATAGTTATGTCATTGCGAGGAGGAGTGAAACGACGACGAAGCAATCTCCAACTTCACCATAAGATTGCTTCACCTTCGGTCTCGATACGCTTCGCTACTCGACCATCGGCTCGCAATGACATATTAAATACCAAACTCAAACGTCCCCATTCCTTCAACATTTGTGATGACCTTAAATAACCCGCCAGAAAGCGGATATTTTTCTATATCTGCTTCGCTCATATGATAACGAGCCGACGTGATAAACAATTCATTTCTATCTTTACCGCCAAACACACACGAAGATGTGTGTAAAGCAGGCACAGAAATTGTTTCTAATAATTCACCCTTTTTAGGATTCCACTTTGTCACTTGTGCTCCACCCCACATTGCAATCCATAAATTACCTTGCATATCAGATGTCATGCCATCGGGCCAGCCCATTGACTGTGGAATGCGAATCGGCACACGTTGATTCGCAATTTCGCCAGTGCTTACGTCATAATCAAAGGCTTTGATTTCACGTGTTGGCGTATCAATGTAGTAAAAAGTTTTATGGTCTGGGCTCCACGCCATGCCATTTGAAATCGTTACACCACTAAGTAAAGTTCTGATGTTTTGATTATCTACCGAATACAATCTGCCAGTTGCACCATTTTCATTCATATTCATCGTGCCAGCAACAAAACGTCCTGACGGGTCGCACTTGCCATCGTTCATACGATTATCGGCAGACTCATTCAAAGCAAAGAGAATGGTTTGTTGTGCAGTAGCAGGCTCAAAGTCCACAAAAGAGGCGCGTTTGCCTAAAATGAAATGTCCATTTTTACACAGAGACATACATCCAATCAAATCATCTAATTCGGCAAACAATTCATTATCAGCATAGATTCTTTTTTCAAGAATATCGAGCCAATACAAAGTTTGCGTTTTCGCATCCCATACTGGACCTTCACCCAAGGTGGCGCGTGCATCAAAAATTAATTCAGCATTCATTAGAACCAATCCCGTTTATAAAAAATAAAAGTTGCAATGGCAGTTAAAGTTAGTGATATGCCAATGACAGTGAGAAACGCAAGTGGATTGCCTTCCCCTGGCAAATTAACATTCATTCCATAAAATGAAGCAACAATCGTTGGTACATTCAAAATAATTGTAAGTGCCGCCAGTGCTTTCAAAACTACATTTAAGTTATTTGAAATAATAGAAGCGAATGCATCCATCATGCTGGCTAAAATTTCTGTATTGATGCTCGTCATTTGAATGGCTTGTTGATTTTCAGTTAATACATCTTCCAATAAATCTTGGTCTTCTTCGTAATAATTAAATAATTGCGTTCTTTGCACACGTTCCATCATCACTTCATTAGAACGAAGTGCAGTTGCAAAATATGTCAGGCTTTTTTGATATTTCAACAATTCTAGCAATTCACGATTTTGTGTGGATTTTTGTAAACGGTCTTCCACCAATTCAGTGGCGCGATTAATTTCACGTAAAAGATTCAAATAACGAATAGAAGTTTCAAGAAAAATATAAAGCGTCAGGCGATAGCGTTTACCTGTTTTCAAATGACGGTGTTTGCCATTGGTCAACGGTTTGAAAATATCACTCTCATATTTACAAACCGTGATAATTTTATTTCCCAAAATCATAATGCCGAGTGGCACAGTAGTATATGGAATATCACTATCAGGTTGATGAATAGGAATGCGTAACAAAATGAACGTATAATCTTCATCCCGTTCCATGCGCGGCATTTCATCAATATCTAATGAATAATGGATGTAATCAAGTTCCATTCCCCAATTTACTAATTTTTCCATTTCTTCATGGGTCGGGTCAATCGCATTCACCCAAACACCATTCGAAGCATTTTCAACGGTTTCAAGACCGTTCTCTGTTGTTTTATACACACACAACATCAGCAACCTCCTCGCGTGAATTAACATCACGCGCAATGAGGTGCAACGTGATGAGTATTAATTTAAGAATCTTAAACTACTATCGTCCATGATATTTATTTTTCCATTGTACGCCCGATGATGAAATTCTACAACCGCACTTTGAAGATGAAAACCTGCTTCGTTTCGACACGGCTTCGCCAGTCAACGCATCGCTTTCTTCGGGGAAATTTGATTCTGCACCTGCAACTTTGTTTTAACTTTCATCCATTTCTCGCGCCACCCGATTAATTTCATCCAAACTTGCGCCTTTGGCTTTTTCCAATCTTTCAAATCGTTTGCTGAATTGACTCATGGCATAATTCACAAAATCATCTTCGACCAAACCAAACGGCACAACTTCATATTTTGAAAACGCATCGCCAATCACGCCGATGGCAGAAGGTAAAAGCGTGTTCATCTGCATTTGTAAGTTATCCCATTCTTGCGGATTCTCAGCAATTAAGCGAGATAACAAATACACGCCGTAAGCAATATGCCTTGACTCATCTTGTTTGAGTAATGAAATTCCTTTTCTCAAGCCAGGCAACAAATCATTGCGCTCTAACATAGTGAAGAAGGCATGATAACCAGTCTCTGCTAATACGCCTTCCACAACCATGTTGTAGGTAACAGATGCCTGAATTTGAGAAGCAGGTGAAGGGTCAGTGCGAAGCGTGTTAAGTGCATTGGGCAATGCTTCATAAAAAATGTGGCGGTAATTATCATCATGGAAGCGACTCAAATCCATATCGGCTTGTGCCACTTCGTCCATAAATCGTCTAAAAAAATCAACATGCTTGGCTTCTTCAAAAAGAAATGTGGTGAGAAACATTTCTTCTTCCATACGACCTTCTTGTGCAATGGCTTGAATTAATGGAAGTAAATCCAAAGTAACTGCTTCTTCGCCAGCCACAAATAACGAAAGCAAATGCAAAATTAATTCTTTTTCGTTATTTGTAAATTTTGCCCAATCTTGTTTATCTTTTGTGAAATCAATATCAGATGGATTCCAAACCCCAAGCTTTTTTGCTTTTTCAAACAAACGCATCGGCGGAAGTTCACGATTCAATCCGCGTGTGGTGGTAACAAATGATGTATGTGACATAATGTCTCCTTTGGAGTAGTGTTTATATGTATGTTCACTGCTTTGTGCTAGGTGGAATTCTGTTGTTCTTTTTGTTTTTTCTTACTCAACAAAGATTCTACAATTGGTTTTAGATGTTTTACCCATGCATAGGCTAATTTAGATTTTATATTGCTGGTATTATAAATTTGTATATTTGTAAATTCTCTACTTAACGGATTCCAATCCATTTTGTAAGAATAAACACCGCGTAAAAAATCATTTTCTTTTAGCCCGCGCTTAAAGTGTTTTTCTAGTGAAAGCATCATCAGTAATTTTCCTGGGGCTAAGGTTTCAAATTCCTTGTCAATACCACCACGCCAATCCTCATATTTATTATCAAAGCAAAACCCATATTGAAATGCAATGGGGCGCTTATTAATAAAGAGCATTTCAATTTGTACCCATTCGGCGGCTTGCATAAAAGCCAAAAGGTCTTTGTGAAAAGATAAAAGGTTATCTGATTTATACAAGTCGGGAAAGTTGCTTTTCTCACTCACGGAACACATCATTTGAAAAGTTTGCCAAGTTAATGAGTCTCCGGAATATTTCTCAAATAGAACTTCCCCCATTTCTGAAATTCGTTTCATGCGGCGCTTCAAATTGTGTTTCATGTTCTTTGAAAGTTGGTTGTAATATTCTTCCCAGGTATTGCCGTCAAATGGAATATAAAAATGCTCTTCTTTAGTTCGCCAAACCCCATACTGTGACTCTTCCAAAATCTTAAGAATTTTTTGATTCCCCGCCGTTGTTGCATTCACTTCCATTAGTTCAAGCACATCCCATTTTTGCTTCTTTTCTGCTAGGTAATTTAATAAAGCACGGGTTGTTTGTTCGGGTTCAATCGAAATTAATGCACTGACATCACATTCAGGGTTGCCGATGTTCTCAAGCCATTGAAAACTGAGACCATATTTTCGTTTTTTCATCATCATGAAAGGGGCAATGCCAATTAATGTCTCGCCTTGATGAAAGAGCAAAATCCATAGGTGGTATTTTGATTGACCCATATTTTTCCACCATGCAAATTGCCATTCCCACGTAAGAAAAATATCTTTTTCTGCACATTGAAAGAGGAGTGCATTCCACTCCTCTCGCAAACTTTCAAATTGCTCAATCGTTTCTACTTGTGTAACCGTAATTTGATGTTGAGTATTCATCCCAAATAATTTTACCCTTCATCTATCACTTACGCCACTCGATTAATCTGCCCTCAAGATGTGCTGTTAATTTTTCTAATCAAAATAAATGCCGAAGGTGGCTGGGCAGGCAAAAGGGTAGTATGAAGCGTATTTATTTTCTATATCTTTATCGAGTGCATGAAACGAGTACAATTAGAATGTGTCGAATACAATCGAATCGAAGAGAAACTCTTGCAACGGTGAAATTCATCCAAAAGCAATCGAAGGAATGTATTTATTTAATTTAAGAAAATTTTTTGAGGCACATGAAGAATTGGAAATTGCATGGAATGAAGAAAAAAGTAAAGTGCGAGATTTGTATCGCGGCATTTTACAAATAGCGGTGACCTATTTACACATCACGCGCGGAAATTATGATGGCGCAATCAAGGTTTATAAACGAAGTCAACGATGGTTAGATGGTTGGAATGATGTTTGCAGAGGAATTAATCTCAAACAATTTCAAGCAGATGCAAGAAATGTAATGAATGAAGTGGAAAGATTGGGAAAAGAGAGAATTGGGGAATTTGATATTGCTTTGTTCAAAGCGATTCAATGGACTGAAAAGAAAGTTTGGATTTGTGACCGTTGTGGTAGTGAAATGTATGAAAAAAATTGCAAAGTAAGTTGCCCAAATTGTGGCAATCGCTTTGATTGTTCAGATTTGAATTTATATTTTGATTAAAAGGATTCAATATGAAATCTATTCAACTTGGAAAACTTTTTAACTTACAACTTAGTTTTATTCCACTTTTATTTGCAGGCATTGCCTTTATCTGGATTGCACTAAGCCTTGTTGGTTACTTTATATTTAATATTCCACTCGGCGAATCTATTTTGCTAGGATTCCTTGGAATGTTTTTACATTACGTTTCAGAATTGATTCATTGTCTTGGACACGCAGTCGCCGCAAAATCCACAGGCTACCCCATGAATGGGATTCGTTTTGGCTTGTTGGGAATTTTTGCTCAAACCATGTATCCGAAAGATGAACCTGAGTTACCTTCAGCCATTCATATTCGCCGCGCTTTGGGCGGACCGATTGCAAATTTAATCGTCTCTATTCTTCTTTTTGTTATACTTCCACTCTGGCGTGAAAATTGGTATTGGCTTGGTTGGTTTATATTTTTAGATAATTTTATTGTTTACACTTTGCAAGTCTTCTTGCCCGTTGGGTTTAATGATGGCAGTACAATCTTGAACGAGTTAAGAAAGATTAAAAATAAAGGATAAATAAATCATGTTTCTATTCCAAGTTCCCCCACCCACCCGCTTTGACTTAAACTTTTCCGTTGCAGGGATTCGCGTGCGTGTACATCCATTGTTTTGGGTGATTGCATTACTACTCGGTACAGGCTCTACAAATCTTTTGCTGATTGCCCTTGCGGTTTTTGTTATCTTTATTTCTATCCTCGTACATGAGCTGGGACATGCTTTTGCATTCCGCAGGTTTGGGCAAGATTCATTTATTATTCTGCACATGATGGGCGGTTTAGCAGTGCCAGAATCTTCTCCTTATGGAGAAAACGTGAGATTAACCCCAAACCAAAATATTTTTATTTCATTGGCAGGTCCAATTGCAGGTTTTTTACTTGCCTTAGTCATCATCTTGCTCGGCATTGGGCTGGGCGGGCAATTGGTTTTCTCTGTGCTTTTTGGGTTTCTCCCCATCCCTGCTGTAGTGTTGCCTTACGAATTTGGCATATTAGATAGAGTGTTTGCTTTGTTTGTATTTATCAATTTTTTCTGGGGACTTATCAACTTATTACCAGTCTTCCCACTAGATGGAGGTAATGTAGCACGTTATACATTAATCCAAACCGACCCAATTAATGGTTTAAGAAATTCGCTCTGGCTTTCAGTGATTACTGGTGCGCTTATTGCCATTGCAGGTTTTGTTGTACTAGGTAGTATTTATATGGCGTTTTTATTTGGGTATCTGGCGTTTCAAAGCTACCAAGCACTGCAATATAGATTTTAAAGATTACCTTAAACTTCGTCTATGCTTTTGAAAACGATATAATCAAAATATGTTTGCGCGCCTTGCTGTCAACATTCCCGCTCTTTCTGGCATTTTCGATTACGCCGTCCCAAACGAACTTGTTGAAAAAATTCAAACAGGGTGTTTAGTCACTGCACCGTTTGGAAACCAAATTGTGCAAGGGATTGTGATTGAGTTAACTGATTCGCCTGCGGTACAGAATCCTAAATTCATCATTGATTTGCTAGACCCACAACCGCTTCTGACTCAGCCTCAAATTGCTCTTGCCCTTCAACTTGCAGACTCAACCCTGAATCCCCTTGCCGCCATTGTAGGCTTGATGATTCCTACAGGTTTAAGTCAACAAGCAGATGTCCTTTACGAATTACGAATTACGAATTACCAATCAACAGATTCCAAAGTTGCCACAAGAATCATAAACTTATTAAAAGAACGCGGCGCATTACGCGGACGACAAATTGATTCACACTTCGCAAAAGTGGATTGGCGCAAAACTGCAAATTCATTGGTCAAAAAAGGCGTGCTTTCATCTAAAAATGTTTTACCTCCGCCGAGGGTAAGACCAAAGCATATTCGCGTTGCCCAACTTGCTGTCACGCCAGAAGCGGCAGAAATAGAAATACCAAATCTTGGTTCAACAAAGCAAACACAAACAAGAAGAGAAGCGGCTTTACGATTTTTAATCCAACAACCTGATGCAATCAACTTATCTTGGATTTATGCACAAACAGGATGTAACCTCGCCGATTTACAAGAACTCGAAGAACGCGGTTTGATTCGCCTATTTGAAAACGAAATTTTTCGAGACCCATTGGGGAAGTTAGAGACTAGAGAATTAGAGACTAGAGAATTTGAACTTACGCCAGAACAAAATTTTGCACTAGAAAAAATTATGCAAGGCTTTTCAAAATCTCCAATCTCTAATCTCGCTTTTCTTTTATACGGAGTCACAGGCTCTGGCAAAACAGAAATTTACATCCGCGCCACGCAAGAAGCAATAAAACGTGGCAAACAAGCAATTATCTTAGTTCCAGAAATTGCATTGACTCCGCAATTAGTAAAAAGATTTTTATCGCGTTTTCCTGGGCAAGTTGGTTTGATTCATTCCAAACTTTCGGAAGGCGAAAGATACGATACTTGGCGCAGAGCAAGAGATGGGAAATTAAACGTCATCATTGGTGCACGTTCGGCTTTGTTCTCGCCATTAAAAAATATTGGATTGATTGTTGTTGATGAATGCCACGACAGTTCTTATTATCAAGCCGAGCCACCGTTTTATAACGCAGTGACTACTGCACAAGAGTATGCAAAATTATGTGGCGCAGTTTGTGTGTTAGGTTCAGCAACACCAACTGTTGAACAAAGATTTGAATTTGAGCATCCCCCTCTCCCCTTGGGAGAGGGGTTAGGGGTGAGGGTTTTATCATTACCAAATCGTGTCACCGATTCTGATTTGCCGCCTGTGCAAGTAGTGGATATGCGCGAAGAATTAAAAAATGGCAATCGTGGAATTTTTTCGCGTGCATTATCCGAATCCTTAGCAGAAATTATCTCGCGTGGCGAACAAGCAATTTTATTTTTGAATCGGCGTGGAACGGCAACTTATATTTTTTGTAGAGATTGTGGAAATACATTGAAATGCCCAAATTGTGAAACGCCTCTTACGTTACACACCGATAATGCGAAATCCGTAATGCGTAAAGACAATTACGAATTACGAATTACGAATTACGATATTCTTCAATGTCATAAATGCGGATACACACGCCAAAAACCAAAGACATGCCCAAGTTGTGGAAGCAATCAAATCCGTGAATATGGTTTGGGAAGTGAAAGAGTGGAAGCGGAAGTAAAGTCTTTATATCCAAAAGCACGGACTTTGCGTTGGGATTGGGATACAACACGTGCAAAAGATTCGCATGAAATTATTCTGACTCATTTTGCAAATCACCAAGCGGATGTGTTGGTTGGGACTCAAATGTTAGCCAAAGGGTTAGATTTGCCTTTGGTCACATTGGTAGGAATCGTTTTAGCAGATGTGGGATTAAATCTCCCAGACCCATTTGCACATGAAAAAGTATTTCAGGTGTTGACTCAAGTGGCTGGGCGTGCGGGTAGGTCAGCATTGGGTGGAAAAGTGATTTTGCAATCTTTCACGCCAGAGAATTATGCGATTCAATTTGCATCGGGACATGATGTGAATGGATTTTATGAACGTGAATTAAATTATCGCAAGCAATTAGGCTACCCACCATTTACAAGGTTGGCAAGATTGGAATATCGAAATGCGGACAATGCAAAAGCGGAAGAAGAAAGTAAGAAACTTGCAACCAAGTTGAACGTAAAGATAGAGGCGGAGGGTCATCATCAAAGCGAGTTGATTGGACCTGCTCCCTGTTTTTTTGCAAAAGAAAACGGTGAGTATCGCTGGCAAATTGTTTTGCGTAGCCCTGACCCAATTTCGTTGTTAAGAGATATGAAGTTGAACGATTGGCGCATTGAAATTGACCCGATAAGTTTGTTATAAGTGTGAAACGTCCCGCAGGTTTAATCGTAGTATAAAATTAATCTACATCCTGCGGGACGGTAACTGATAAGTTTGCTATAATCAATTTACTCAAAAGGAGAGTGTGTTATGGAAAGTTTTTCAAAAGGTTGGAGTTTTCTAAAACAGGCTTGGAGTATGGCTTTCAAAGATAAAGATTTGCTCAAGCCATCTATTTATGCTTTGATTGTGGGCATGATTGTTTCGGTGATTGGAATGATTCCAATTATCATTTCTGCATTTTTATTTATGGATACACAATTTGGAAATATTGTTTTGTTTGTGCTCGGTGCAATTTTGATGTTCGTGCAATTCGTCATCACTTATGTTTTTTCGGGTATGACGATTCGCTTGATTTATGATTACCTGACCAAAGGTGATGGTGATATGAGTGCCGCATGGGATATTGTGCGCCGTGACTTTTTTGACATTTTAACTCTTGCGGCTGTTTCAACTGTGGTTGGCTTGTTACGCCAAGCCGCGCAGAGAAATCGCAATAGTGTGGCTGGTAATCTTGCACGTGCAGCAACAGGCTTGCTAGAAGTGTTATGGACTCAAGCGGCTGTATTGATTTTGCCTGCCATGATTATTGATGATTTGAATCTCAAAGACGGTGCTGTTCGTGTTGGAAAAATCGTTAAAGAAAATCTTCTGTTGATTGGTGTTGGCGCAATTGGTGTACGCGCAGTGACAGGATTAATCGGATTTGTTTTCGGTGTAATTGGATTTGTAATTGCAATCGCAGTCGGCGGTGGATTGGCTTTCGCTTCTGGCGGAAATACAACGATTACAATTATTGGCATTGTCATTGGCGCATTGATTTTCTTTACAATCATTATGTTAATCAGTGTCTTTAATTCATACACAAACACGGCTTATCATGCTTGTTTATATATCTGGGCACGTGATGTAGAGAAAGCAACCGTTGAAGGACGTGTGCCAAGTCAGGTACAAGCCCCTGCTCCATTGGCGGCAGTGTTGGCATAACAATTTTTTAAACACGAAGGACACTAAGGTCACAAAGGAAAACATTTTAAATCTTTTCCTCCTTCGTGTACTTTGAGTCCTTTGTGTTTAATGCTCTTAAAAATATGAAACCTGAACCTCGCAGACAAGAAATCGTCTCATGGGAAGAAGTGGACAAGTTAATTGACCATCTCATCCCACAATTCAAACGCGAATTTACAGCAATGGTGTTGATTACACGCGGTGGAATCATCCCAGGCGGTTTATTAGCCGAGGCGATGAACATCACACACATCCTCACCGCCGCAGTAGATTTTCCAGCACAAATGCAAAGTCAACAATCCACAGCATTTATGGCGTGGCCCGAATTTATTCAGTTCCCCGCCGATGACAAATTACGTGGCAGACCCACTCTCATTGTAGATGATGTTTGGGGTTCAGGTCGCACCATCACGTCCGTAAAGAATCGCGTCTCCGCCGCAGGTGGGTTTCCTGAAACATGCGTCTTACATTTTAATCCATATCGAAATTTATTTGGCAATGTAAGACCCGATTATTATGCCGCCATCACAGATGCGTTTATTGTCTATCCATGGGAAATCAATCGTGGCGCAGACCAAGTTTTGTTATAAAAGGAATGCGGACTCCGCGCCTCACCCTACGGGGAAACTTGATTCTGTTCCCTCAACATTATCTTACGGGTGACTTTGATGTTCTTCCGCAGAGTCTTTCACAGGCACAGTCACGGTCACATCTGGATAATTTTCAAAATTAAGCGTAATCGTAATTTCATCACCGACTTGTAAATCCTGTTTCAAGCCAATCAACATAACGTGATAGCCACCAGATTCTAAAACCACTTCACCATCTGCTGGAATTTCAATTCTTTCCTGCAGGGTCATCGTCATCACATCATTTTTGACTTCGCTCAAATGCAATTCTGCCGCTTCTGCCATATCAGTTGACACACCCACCAAAGCATCATTTACATCTGTATGGTTATGCAAAATCATATAAACAGCCGTTATTTCTCCTTGATTTGCATTTCGTACCCAAGCCTCATGTGACTCGACACCTTCTCCCATAGCACAGGCACTCAACAAAAACAACAAACCCAATAGCAAACTTCCTACTTTCCATGCTCGCCCTGAGCCCAGTCGAAGGGTTCCACTCTCTATGTTCCTCTTTCTTCTTTCCTCTTTCATTCCTTCATCCTTTTTAGATAATTTTTACTACACTTCCTCTTTCGCTCTTCTCCACCTCAATTCGATTCGGAAACGCATCTTTCAAATCATCCAAATGCGTAATGATAAAAATTTTCGCAAAATCTTTCTTAACTGCATTAATCGCTTCAACCAATCTTTGTTTTCCTAACGCATCTTGCGAGCCAAACCCTTCGTCAATGACCAAAGTTTGCAAACGCGCGCCTTTTCGTTGCGCCAAAATTTCAGACAATGCCAGCCGAATCGCAAAATTGACTCGAAATGCCTCCCCACCTGAATACATCTCATAGTTTCGTGAGCCAGAAGAATCGCTGATTTGAATATCAAGTGTTTCTTTTAAGTCATCTCGTTTTTTATCTTTATATTCGGCTTGGGTCACAAATCGAATTGTCATTCTGCCGTCACTGAGACGGTCTAACAAATCATTCGCCTTCTGCTCAATTTGTGGCAAGGCTTGCTCAATCAACAAAGCAGGCACGCCATCTTTACCAAAAGCACGTTCTAAAGATTTATGCTTTAAAATATTTTGATTTAATTCTTCTTTTTCGACCAAATAAGAATCTTTTTGTTTTCGCCTATCATCCAAAATCTTAACGCGTTGTTCCGCACCACCGACTTGTGTGCGTAAATCATTTTCTTCTTCACGCATCTGAAATAATTTACTTTCGGCTTCTTGCATATTCGGCGCATCTGCTTCCGATTTTTCTAAAGCCTCAGCCGCCTTGTCATAATTTTTCTCGTTCGTATCAACTTCTTCTTTCTTCTTTCCTCTTTCTTCTTCTAACTCTTTTATTTCTTTCTCAATTCGTTTGCTCAAATCTTTTGCTTTGTCTAATTTCAAATAATCTTCTTCAACTGCTCGCAATTCCGCTTCTTCTTTTCGTTTCGATTCATGCAGAGAAATATCATAGCCAAGTTTTGTAATTTCTTTATCTAATTTCGCCAATTCTTTTTGAGAATCAACTGCATATTTTCCACTTTCTAAAATCTTTTCAATTTCCTTTAATCGTTTCGCACCCGTCTTTTCCCATTCGTTGTTTTGAGAATTGATAGAATCCATTTTCAAGTTACTTGTTGATAAAGAATTAGAGAGCTGCAAACGTTCATTATCTAAGTTCTTGTAATCCGTAATTCGTGATTCGTAATTCGTAAGTTGGTCTTCCAATTCTTCGGTTTCTTTTTTATTAGAGCGAAATTGGTCGCCTTTCTTTTTTCCGTCTTTTTCTAATTGATTCAAAGTCTCTTTGCGATGCGACTCACTTAACGGTTGCCCACACAATGGACATTCTGCCCCATCCGCAACTTTCAACGAATCAATTCGTTTTTTCAATTCATCCATTTCAACTTTCAACGTCTCATTTTCAGCCCTCAACCCTGCCAATCTTTCCTTCGCTTCATTTCTTTGATTTTCAACTGATTCTCTTTCCTCAATTTTTTTCTCCACCTCAGCCAATGACTTTCTCGCAGACTCAATCTGCTTTTCCAAATCACTGACCACTGATAACTGCTCACTGATAACTGCCCACTGATTACCTAAAACACTTTTTTCTTTTTCTAACTCATTTTTTTCTGAATTTATTAAATCCACCAAAGGCTTACGCTTTGATTCATAATCCCGCGCCACAAAAGAAGAATTCTCCAATTCTCCTAATTCCTCTTTTACTTTCTTCCATTTTTTATATTCAGACTCAATTTCTTTTGCACGACTCATCAAATCCACATAATTTTCACGTTCAGATTCTTTTTCAGCAAGTTTTGATTCCAAACTTGATAATGAAAAACGCGAATTATTCAACGCTTTTTCAAGCGTTTCAACTAATTCTTTTTGCTGTTTCAAAACCAAAGTTGTATTTTTGATATTCTCAACAATTTTTTCTTGCGCCACACGAGCAGACGATAATTGTTTGAGATTATTTTCTAATTCACTCAAACGTGCTTTGCGAGTTTCTTCTTCTGCAAGTTCGGCATCAATTTCGGCAATGCGCCCATCAATGGTATTGACTTCGTTTTCAATCCCCTTTCGTCTTTCAGCAGTTCTGTCTTTATATGTTTCCCAAATTTCCAACCCTAAAATAGAACTGAGAATCGTTTTTCTTTCGCTGGCTTTTTTTTGTGTAAACTGGTCGGCTTTGCCTTGCAGAAAGAAAGAAGCATTGATAAATGTCTCATAATCCAATTGCAAAGTTTGCTCAATGCGACTTTGTGTCTCACGAGTCGTTTTTTCAGTCAAAGGTCTCCACTGACCACTGTTCACTGAAAACTGTTTACTGTCTCCACCATCTAAAACCTGAAACTCCAAAACCGTACTCTTCTGTCTTGGCAAAGTTCTTTGCACACGATAAACATTGCCTTCATACTGAAACGTCAATGCAACTTGTGCTTCTTTCACATCTTGATGCAAGTTAATCACATCCACGCCTTTGCCACGTGCTTCACCAAACAATGACCACGTAAAAGCGTCGAGGAGTGAGGATTTGCCTGCGCCGTTGTGACCAGATATACACGCAAGGTCAAGAAGCGTGAAATCCAAATCCACTGCATCACGATAAGATAAAAATCCAGAAATAGATAAACGAATCGGAATCATTGACTCAAACAAAGTGCGTCGCACCATACGGGTTAAGGAAATCTCAACCTATCAGGTGCAACGCACCCTTTCTTTGCATAGATTATAATCGAAGCATTATGGTAGATATTGAACCCTCTAAACGCACACGCCGTCGCATGAGATTGCTCGCGGCAATTATTATCACTATTCCTTGTTATTGCATTGGTTTTGTTGTTTTATCTTTCGCGCCCGATACACGCGGCACACAAACCCCCACGCCATCACTTACTGAAACAATTACAACCACACCTGCTACCCCAACAAATAGTAGCACACCAAATATTTTGACAGCCACTATTACACTGACTCCTACATTTACACCAACACCCACAACCACTTTAACATCAACAATTACTAATACACCTTTCTTACCAAGTACTTCTACCTTCACACAAACGCCTTCTATTACACCTTCTATCACGCCGTCCATCACACCTTCTATCACACCATCGAATACATTTACACCATCTGTCACGCCGTCCATCACACCTTCATTAACACCATCCAATTCACCAACACCAACACTCACCCCAGTGAACTGATAAACCATGAGCGACATCACTCCATTTCTCAAATCTTTAATTTCAGTAGCAGGTCTATCAGGATTTGAAGCCCCAGTTGGAAAGTTAATTAAAGAAAAATGGACTCCACTTGTTGATGAAATTTCCGAAAGTAAACTCGCTTCAATTCATGGACGCAAAACTGCTACGCTAAAGGGGGACATTCGCCAAGCCCCATCCGTTTTAATTGCCACCCACATGGATGCCATCGGATTGATGGTCTCTAACATCGTAGATGAATTTTTATACGTCACAAACATCGGCGGGATTGACTCGCGCGTCTTGCCCGGCACACCTGTCACTGTGCATGCTTCTGGCACAAATGAAGAATTGTATGCTGTGATTGTGATGCCTCCTAGCAATTTATTACCAGAAGATGAAGGCAGTGGAGTCATTGCCTTAAAATATTTATTGATAGACACAGGCTTAACTGCGAACGAAGTTGCAAAAAAAGTTAGAGTTGGTGACAGAATTTCATTCGCCACTGAACCTGTCGAAATGGCTGGCGGATATTTAAGTGGTCATACATTAGATAATCGTGCCTCTGTTGCCGCGCTGACGGTTTGCTTAGAAGAATTGCAAAATAAAAAACATAGTTGGGATGTCTGGGCAGTTGCCACAGTCCAAGAAGAAACTGTCTTTGGTGGTTCATATACTTCTACATATCAAATCCGCCCGACGATTGCTGTAGCAGTAGATATGACCTTCGGCAAAGGTACAGGGTCTAGTGGTTATCAAACTTTCCATTTAGGGAAAGGTGTCACTTTGGGGATTGGTCCAAGTGTCACACCTTATTTATATAAAAGATTCAAAGAAGTAGCCGAAAGAATCGAAATCCCAGTATATGATGATTTAATGCCCGAATATTCATCTACCGATGCAGATGCCATGCAATTAACCGCTGAGGGCATTCCCTCTATGGTCTTGAGCATTCCACAACGATATATGCACACCGCCGTAGAATTGGTTGCGATGAAAGATATTCAACGCGCAGGAAGATTGCTAGCAGAATTTATCGCTTCCCTTGAAACAGATTTTATAGAAAAGATAACTTGGGAATAAAGAAAAATGTCATTGCGAGGAGTGCTGATGGTCGAGTGTCGCCGAAGGCGATGTACCGAGACCCAGCACGACGAAGCAATCTCAAAATTAATTAAAAGATTGCTTCGGGCAAAGAACGCCCTCGCAATGACATAGAAAAATATTATGTTAACTATCGGAAAACCACAACTCGCATTACTCGAAAAATTATGCAACGCCATGTCCGTCTCTGGGGATGAAGGCGAAGTGCGCCGTATTGTGCTAGAAGAAGTTAAACCACACGCGGATGAAGTCAAAGTAGATTCACTCGGCAGTGTTTTGGTCACAAAGAAAAGCACAAATAAAAAAGCATTGCGTGTGTTATTAGATGCACACATGGACGAAGTCGGTTTTATGATTGTGCGTGATGATGGCGATGGCTTTTATCAATTCCAAACGGTTGGCGGCATTGATGAACGTCATCTCGTTGGTAAACAAGTCATCGTGGGTAAAGACCACACCATTGGAGTCATCGGCGCAAAACCGATTCACTTAACTACTTCGAGTGAACGCACACACACCATTGATGTTGATTCGATGCGTATTGATTTGGGTCCAGAAGGCAAAGCCAAAGTGGGAGACCGCGCAACCTTTGGGACAAAATTCAAAAAAGTTGGCAATTCCATTATGTCCAAATCTATTGACGATAGAATCGGCGTGGTTACATTAATTGAGTTGCTCAAAAATGCGCCAAAGAATATTGAATTATGTTTGTCATTTAGTGTGCAAGAAGAAATCGGTTTACGCGGTGCAACGGTGGCAGGATATTATTTCAACCCTGATATTGCCATTGCAGTTGATTCAACTCCCGCGCGTGATTTGCCCGATTATGAAGGCAGAGAAAATTTTACATACAATACAAAATTAGGTTTGGGTCCAGCCATTTACATGGCAAACTCATCTGCCATTGACCATCCCAGCCTTGTGAAATTTTTAGAAGACATTGCAATGAAAAATAAAATTCCATATCAAATGCGTCAGCCGGGTGGTGGCGGAACCAATGCAGGCGCCATTCAAGGTGCGCGTGCAGGTGTGCCTGTCATCTCTGTTTCTGTGCCACATCGTTACACTCACTCGCCTATCAGCATTTCGCGCATTGATGATTGGAAAAATACATTGAATTTATTACACGTTGCATTAAAAAATATAAATAGAGATGCATTGAAAAGATAATATGAATGGATATATTGCGTTATTAGGTTCTGGTGAATATTTATCTGTGATGGATGAAGTGGATATATTTTTGCTTGCCAATTGTGGCGCAAAAAATAGAAAACCAAAAGTGGTTTGTTTACCAACTGCGGCAGGTCAAGAAGGTGACTCAAGTGTGAAGCGTTGGATGAAAATGGGTATTGACCATTTCACCCGCCTCGGTGCTGACGTGACATCTGTTCCTGTTACAGACGCAGAATCTGCGTCCATGCAGAGTCATGCCTCCACTGTCGAAGAAGCGGATGTCGTCTATTTTTCGGGTGGGAATCCTTTGCATCTTTATGAAACGATGAAAGATAGTTTGGTGTGGAAATCTGCCATGAAAGTTTTTGAACGTGGCGGTGTCTATGCGGGTTGTTCAGCAGGTGCAATGATTTTAGGAAAAGAAATGCCAAACTTTCGCAGGTTGGGTTTAAATTCTGTGCCTGCCTTTGGTTATGTCCCTGCTGTCATCATTCCACATTTTGATGCAACGCCCATGTTTTTCAAACCGATTATCAGCGCGGCGCGCATGCGTTTGAAAGAAAATGATTTGATGATTGGCATTGATGAAAATACTGCTATGCTTGGCAAACATGGTGAATGGACAGTGATGGGCAAAGCAGGCGTGCATGTGTTCACAAAAAATGAAAGCAAGAGTTACATTACTGGTGAGAAATTTAATTTGTAATGCAGTGCGTCATTGCGAGCCTGTTGGTCGAGTAGCCGCGCTTTTGCTCTTTGCGGCGTATCGAGACCATAAAGGCGAAGCAATCTCCAACACAAGGTAGGAGATTGCTTCGTCGTGCTAAAGCACTCCTCGCAATGACATGTAAAGGACTCTATGAAACAACTTCTCAAAACACTCACAGAAACTTTTGGACCATCAGGCTATGAAGATGAAGTTCGTAAAGTAATTACAAAAGAAATAAAACCTTTAGCAGATGAAATTCGCGTGGATGCGTTGGGGAATTTAATCGCACGCATCAAGCCAGCCAAGAATTCTAAAAACGCAAAAAAGATTATGCTCGCGGCACACATGGATGAAATCGGGGTGATTGCCAGCCACATTGATAAAAATGGTTTTATCCGTTTTTCAAATGTCGGTGGCACGTTTGGTAGATATACACTTGGCGCACGTGTACGCTTTATAAATGGCGTCACTGGTGTTGTTGGCTATGACCGACTTGAAAATATAGATTCAATTTTGCCAATTAACAAAATGTATATTGATGTGGGTGCGACAAGTAAAAATGATTGCCCTGTAAAAGTTGGTGATTTTGGCGCGTTTGAACGTTCGTTTGTTGAAATGGGAAATCGTTGGGTCGCCAAATCAATGGATGATAGAAGTGGCGTGGTAGTTTTGATTGAAACCATGCGTGCCATTAAATCATCTCCGCATGATTTGTATTTTGTTTTCACAACACAAGAAGAAGTCAGTATTCGTGGGGCAAAATCTGCCGCATACAGCATTGACCCAGATATTGGCATTGCAGTAGATGTTACCGCTACAGGCGACACTCCCGCTTCATTGAAAATGGTAATGGAATTGGGCAAAGGTCCATGTGTGAAGATAAAAGATTCAGGAATGATATCTGACCCGCGTGTTATTGATTGGATGATTCAAACTGCCGAAAAATCTAAAATCCCATATCAAAGGGAAGTGTTAATAGGCGGCACAACTGATGCAAGTGTGATTCAAATTTCACGCGCAGGTGTGATGGCGGGTGCGTTATCTATCCCATGCAGATATGTCCATTCCGCTTCTGAGATGATAGATGTAGATGATTTGAAAAATTCGGTCAAGTTGTTGACGGCGATGTTGAATAAATCGGTTTCGTTTTAAGATAGTAAGCAGTGTTCGGTAATCAGTTATTAGTGATTGTTCCTTAGTATTTGCTTTTATGTTTATAATGCTGTATAACCACCCAATTAGCGTCTTATACAGCATATGGGCTGGTTAAGTCATAGTTAGCCCCTTCCTTTAGGAGAAAATAATTTATGGATCCAATAACATCTGCAATAATCGCAGCGTTAGTCGCAGGAATTACTGCGGGATTAACCGACACAGCGAAAAAATTGATTTCGGATTTATATAACTCGATTAAGGAGAAAATACAGCAGAAACACGGGAAGGACAGTAAAGCCATAAAGGCTATTAATGATTTAGAAAATGAGCCTGAATTTGCACCTTATCAAACTGGCTTGCAACAACGAGTCAGTGAATTGAAACTTGATAAAGACCCTGAATTAATAAGCCTAGCCACAAAGTTACTTTCAACAATTCAGCAATCCCAAAGTAAAACAAAAAATCAAACAATCCAGAATGTTTATGGAAACAGAAATGCTGTGGCTGGGACTGGCGGAACTGCGACCATAAATGTTCAACAACCTAAACCACGAAGGAGAAAAACACGATGAACGCACCTGCCCAACAAAAAGAATTTAGTCGGGATTTTTTTGACAGGCAAGACCCTACTGAAGGTATCGGGGAATTAATTATTCCTTTTAGTTTCTCCAGTATCTATGACGAAGTTGATAAAGACAGCAAATTATCAGAAATTTGCGCCGAACTTTACGACAAGGTTTTGGCAAAATTGAAATCTGGGGATTTAGGAAAAGACGTTCAGGTTGATGTTATTGATTATAAGGATGCAAAACAAGGTGGAAAAGAAAGTCCAAGAAAGTATCTAGCAATTACAAGAGAGACTAACCGAAAGACAAGAATTACTATTTTGGCTCGTTTCTTACCTTACGGGAACAAGTTATATGTAGGCGTTGATTCATTTGTTTTAGGCAATACAAACTGGCTCAAAATAATTGGCACTATTGCATTAACCCTTTTGCCGTTTATCTGTTATTTGTTCACATTTTTGCCTGCCATAATACAAAACATGGTCTCCAGTCTTACTAATCCCTTTGGTGGTGGTGGACAAAGCAGCGATTTTGGGCAAACCTTTTTACTAATCTTGCAATATACATGCTGTTGTGTTTTCCCTTGGCTAATTTTTGCAGTTATGTTCTTTTGGCTAAATACAGTTAGAAATTTCAGACACGAAGGCAATTTGCTTCTCGGCTTACGGCAAAGTTTCAATCAAATACTTAACATTCGGTCATTTAATATTGATGATATTTTGATGACCTTGAAAAGTGTGTTACCTTTGATCTTGAGTTCAATTAGGGAAGTTTTTGAAAAACATGATTTACCTGTAAAATCGCTGGATGAATTCGCCGCAAGTATCCAAACTATAAATAATATTCAAAATGTTTATGGCTCAGGAAATGCTGTAGCGGGTGCTGGTGGTAGGGCAAGCGTGAGTCGTCCTAAATAAAACAAGGCTAACAAAGTGTGCACCTCACGTTAAGAATGAAAACATGACATGTTTCCACACAACTGTAATTAACCAAATCCTTTTTTCATTCTTAGAAGCCTGGTTAAAATTCGTCATCATAAAAAATGTCATGTTTGGAAAGTAAACAAAAGAACTCGGAAGTTTTGAAACTTCCGAGTTCTTTGTTAATTTATTTTTCTATATAAATTTGTAGGGACACAGCGAAACAATCAATAATCAAAATCATTGTTCATCTCGCTGTGTCTATACTTTTCAAATTTTATTTTCAATTATAACCAAGCCCACAAAATCCAGAATACAATCATCACGATACCAATTCCAATTTTTGCGGCGACAGACCAACCCCAGCCGGTCATCCATGCTTTGGTATTGGCAAAGGCTTGTTGTTTATCTTTGAGGCGACGCCACTCTGCAAAGTATAGACCAGCAGGTGCGGCTAACATGCCTGCAATGGGAGTCATTACCAAACTAACACCCACACCTGCAATGAATGCCCAAATGATTGAACTCCACGGTACATTTTTATCGCGCACATGTTTGGCAATGATGATGTTATCTCCAATGTTGCCACCAATCATCAAAATGGTAATAAGCACAAACCATAACCAATCTACCCAAGTCATTGCCCCAATTGAGGCTTGGACGATGGCATAAATCAATGTGCCAATCCACATGACCGTTAAGCCGGGGAAAATCGGTATCAATAATCCGAGCAAACCAAAAACTAACAAGGTTAATACAACAACTTGTAAAATTGTTTGCGCAAATAATTCAAGTGTTTCTGGGTCCATTTAATCTCCAATTGATATGTCATTCTGAGCCGCGTTCTTGCTCTTTGCGGCGAAGAATCTCCAAGATTATCTAAGAGACCCTTCGCTTTGCTCAGGGTGACAACACTATTTTATTACTTCAATCTCGCCCATCCACGGGCGCAGAACTTCTGGCACAACAATAGAGCCATCGGCTTGCTGATAATTTTCCATCACAGCGATCATGGTACGCGGCAAACCAAGCCCTGAGCCGTTCAAAGTATGCAAAATTTTTGCTTTGCCACCGTCGGCTGGACGATACTTTATATTCGCACGACGCGCCTGAAAGTCGCGCACATTTGAGACCGAAGATACCTCTAACCACTCGTCACAGCCTGGAGCCCACAACTCTAAATCATAAGTTAATGCCGCCGCAAAGCCAATGTCGCCTGTACAAAGTTGTTTGACTCGATAAGGAATCCCAAGCAAGGAACAAGTCTCTTCGGCATCTTTCAGCATTTTTTGATGTAACGCCTCAGACTCTTCGGGTTTGCAGTAGGTGTACATTTCAACTTTATCAAACTGGTGACCACGCTTGATGCCACGCACATCTCGCCCAGCACTCATCTTCTCACGGCGGAAGCATGGCGTGTATGCCGTGTATAACTTTGGCAAAGATTCTTCTTCCAAAATTTCATCCATGTGCAGACCAGTGAGAGGAATCTCAGCTGTCGGTACAAAATAAAAGTCTTCTTCATGGTCTTTGTATAAGTTATCTGCAAACTTTGGTAGTTGACCTGCTCCATACACTGTTGCAGTCTTGACCATGAATGGTAAATATTCTTCTTGATAGCCTTGTTTGATGTGCAAATCTAACATCCATGCAATTAGAGCGCGTTGTAAACGCGCGCCTGCACCTTGCAAAACATAAAAACGTGAGCCAGTCAATTTTGACCCGCGTTCAAAGTCGAGGATTCCAAGAGCAGGTCCAAGATCCCAGTGTGGAAGCGGTTTGAAGTCAAATTTGCGAGGTTCGCCAACAGTTTTCAAAATCACATTTTCGTCTTCATCTTTTCCGTAAGGCGTGCGTTCATCGGGAATATTTGGCAACGCCGAAGTCATTGCATTTAATTCGGATTCAACTTGCGCGACAGTTTTATCTAACTCGGCAATTTTGTCCCCGACCAAACGCATCGCCTCAATTTTTGACTGTTTTTCTGTTGCATCTTTCATCTTGCTGATTTCTTTAGAGACGACATTTCGCTCGGCTTTGAGTTTTTCCACTTCGTTTAACAAAGTGCGACGTTGTTCATCGAGTTGCAAAATCGAATCAATGGAATCTGATTCCATTTGCCTATCTTGCAACGCCTTGCGAACAAGTTCAGGTTTCTCACGAATTAAGTTTATATCTAACATTTTTTCTCCTTTGGATTCAGGAAGCTTGCTTCCGTTGTTGCAGAGGCAAGCCTCTGCGCTCCATAAATCCAGTTAACAAAATACGCCCTTCATCCATTTACAGGACGAAGGGCGTTTCGTGGTGCCACCTGTTTTCATTGTTCTTTTGGTAAGAACAAACTTGGGGTCTACTGTAACGGGTGCTTCCCGATTCTCTTATGACGTGTGTCTCTGCGAGAATGACTTGGCGAAGTGGATTTCATCATTTCGTTGGTTGCTTTGCACAAACCAGCAACTCTCTGAACAACTATTTGATTACTTGTCTTCGCGCTTGTCTTTATATTTTGCTTTCAGTCCATACGGAGATTCGAACTTAGGTCGTATCCTCGCGTACCTCAATGGTATAAAAGGGCTGAAAAAAAATTCAGTGCCCCTACGGGGATTCGAACCCCGGTCGTAGCCTTGAAAGGGCTGCGTCCTAGTCCACTAGACGATAGGGGCAAATTGTTAAGCGGGCGGATTTTATCATTCCCCGCATTAAGCGTCAAGCAGATTTAAGGATTAATTTTCAGTTTGCATATAAGACCCTAAAGGTCTATTTTACAAAATAAAAAATTTTATAAATGAGTTAGACCTTTAGGGTCTATCTACTTAATTTTCTGGTTTCACGCGCTGATGTAGCAACGCCATAATATCTACCGTTTTGCGGTTAATCAAAATTCCAGCAGATTCAACTTTCAAATTCGGAATCAAAATGGCAGTCAATGTGGCATTAAAGATGGGAATAAATTCGCGCGTGCCTTCTGTGATTAACGAAGTAAAGTCGAAGCGGCCGGGCAATTCCATTATGCCTTCAATTTCAAACATTTGAGTCGTTAAGCGAATCTTATGTTCAACGGTACTCACATAGCCCCCACGCACAATAGCATGTGGACCTAAATCTTCTCTGCGAGACATACACATAGCATGAATTTTATTTTTCATCATGCGTACAATTTCAAAATGGTCAACCAATTTTGTGGGCATCAGTAAACGCGCCATACGAGCATCGTTAACATCTACTGATGAATGAGTGGTATCGTTCATCATGCCCATTGCACCGTGACTGGTGACCGCGACTTTTCCCACCGCTCGATAACCTGACGTGAAAATATCCACTGTAATAAAGCGTGATGTGCGAGGAGAAATACTGCTCTCTAAAGACATGATGAAAAATGTTTAGGTTAAGAATCCTGCATCGGATGTGAAAACCCGCTTCGAGGTCGAGGAAGAGGCGGTGTACGTCGTTTGGCTTGAGTCGGCTTGCCGGCGTTCGGGTCAAGCATGGTATCTAACCAATGAATTGATTGTTCATCATATTCACGCCTGCCACATACATCACAAATATAAGCAGGGAAATTTTGCACAGTAATTAATTCATTACCCAAGCGCGTAAAATATGTTACATAACGAGAGTGCATCATGCCTGCATGACATTGATTGCATGTGTAACTGTTTGCAGTGTTTTGATTCATATAAAATCCTATTGTACGGCAAATACATCGGTATGTTCAATCACATCCCATAAATACCAGGGCCAATAAATAACTGCGGCTTTGCCAACAATATTTTCCATTGGCAATAAACCCCAATCTTTTGAATCGTTTGAGTTGTTACGGTTATCACCTAATACAAACAAATAACCATCAGGCACAAGCCATTCCCCTGCATAGGCTGGGGCTTGTGAAATATAAGGCTCATTTAACTTTTGACCATTCACAAAGACTTGACTATTTTGAACCACAACCGTATCACCAGGCAAACCAATGACGCGTTTAATTAATTCCTCTTCGGGGTTGACAGGAAAATGAAATACAATAATATCGCCACGTTCTACGTTGCTCCACTTGTAACTTAATTTATTTACTAAAATAAATTCGCCATCTTCCAATGTCGGTTGCATACTATACCCATCCACCCGTACACGGGCAGAAATTGCATTGATGCCCACAAACAAAATCAAAGCCATCAATAGCGTTTGAACAATCTCAATAACAAAAGGTTTCCAATTGATTTGTTCTTCAACAGGTTCGGCTTGCTCTGTTTGCATATCTCTTTGATTCAATGTATCCAACGTGCCTCCAAATTGCTGAGGAAATTATACTGCCATTTTTTGAATGACTTGTCATCCTTAATTCTTACTTATGCAAATGCAATTTTTAGATGAAAACCCGCCTCTTTTTAGGACTTTCGAGTTGATTTTGCTTCCTCAACATTTTCTACCAGCCACTCACGCGCGGGGATAAATCTTACCCCTCACAAAACTTCTGCCCTGATTTGTGACTGGCATTCGGAATCTCTTTCCAATTGCGTACAAACTCAAATTGAATTTGAGTCTCTGGCGAAGTTGGGTAATAATTTTGCGGACGAGTTCTAAACCAGTTATGAACTTTTTTCAACGCTTGTTCATGAGTCAAACCGTGACGAATTAAATAACAAGCCACTGTGATTCCCGTCCGCCCTACGCCACCCCAACAATGCACATAGACTGGTTTTCCACTTTCAATTTCATTATCTATCGTATCTAAAATATTCTTCATCGTTTCAGTAGATGGGATGTTATGGTCACGAATGGCGAAACGGTGATAATTGACATTCAAATCATATATTTTGGCTTGTTCTTTTAATATAAATTCATACGGCACAAGTTCGTGGGCTTGAGTCAAATCAATAAATGAGCGAATACCGCAATCCAAAAATGACTCAATTCGTCTGCGAGCAGATTCAGGGTTGTAACTGGCTGGGTACTCACCTGCCAGAAATTTATTTTCGATTGCCCAGTATGATTCAGGAATAGGGAGTTTCATTGTTTTATTTTCTTAGCCACAGAGCGCACAGAGGGTCACAGAGCATTTTAAGAGATTTTCTCAAAATCCTCTGAGTCCTCTGTGGCAAATTTTTTATTGCGGAAATTCTACACAAAGATTATTCAAAATCTCTGTTCGCATCGCTACCAATTCAGGGAATTGATAAAAGAATAATATTTTTTGTTCTGCAATCGAATTACCAGCAGGTTTTTCAGCGAAGACGAAAAAACCAAACGATTCGGCAATATCTTCGGCGGGGTTGGTAGCGGCGTAATCAGTCAGGAATTGGTCTTCATATTGATAGTAAAAATCATCTAACTTTTCATAATACAAATCTTCGTCTTCTTCTAAGTTGATTTCGTTCCATTCTTCGTAAATATTAGTCCAAAACTGATTATAAAATCTATTGATATATGAATCGGTATTCGAGCAACCTTCGCCAGGGAAATAGTTCGAGCAAGCAGAAATTTCATCTAAATAAATATCATTATCATCAGGGTTATTGAAGATGGCAAGGCTGGGCGGCACTTGGTTGGGTCCTAAGGTGAGCAAATGGGCAAATTCATGCACCAGTGTAAAACTTAAATAATAGTAGTCGTTGGTATCAGCAATATCTACTTCTAAACCCCATAATTCAGGTTCGTTGTAGGTTTGAGCAACTGCGGCAAGGGTGTTGCTTTCACCATCAGTGAAAATTGAAAATTCAACCAAATGCGGACGATATTCGTAAGGGATTACTGCGGCAAAATAATTCCATAGTTCTTGATGAGCTTCAAAATTATCTTGTTCATCAAGTAAGTCTGATGAGATATCTTCATAATAATAAGGTTCAGTTAAATTTTCATTATCAATCAAGTAGGTGACGAGATATGTGCCTTCATCGCTTACTTCTTCGTCGTACCCTGAATCTTCGCCACTAGTAGAACTGGGCGTGTTGGCTTGCGCTATTTGTCTAGTAATGAGCGGGCAAGTTAAACTTTCCGGTGTGGTAGTATGTGTGATGACGGGTAAAACGGGTGCTGAAATATTTTCCTCAGGCTCACCTAGCAAAGTGACGCAGGCAAGACTAAAGATGAGGGTCAATGAAACAAGTAAAAGGGTAGAAAGACGCGACATGTTTTTGTTATCCTAAAATTTATTTTACGGACCTATCCAGCCCATATCAGCAAAAAAAAGATATAAATATCCAAACAACATAATCATATAAATTGCCATTTCAAAACGTCCCCAAAAGCGTTCAAGTGAAAATGAAAAATTATCTCGAATGGTAGCAACAATACTTTCTAAATTTTCCATCTTACTGCGTAAATTTTCTTTCCAATCTCTTAAATAAAGTTCGCTTTGAATGGCTTCATATAATTTTGCCGAATACCAATCACCGATTAATAATAAATTTTGTTCGGCGCGTTCAAAATCAATCATCACTTCGAGTTTGTGTTCGGCTAACTGACGAACCACATCGCTGGTGGCGTGAAAGCGACTTTTGCCTTTAAAAAAGACTTCGTTAATTTTATCCAACATGTTTTCGATAGACTCATCCAACATGCGATAACGCAACAATTGATAATTTCCAATTTTCAACAAGGCAATATCAGAGGCATAATCTGCATTGGGAGCAATAATGACCGCGCCTTCCCAATCTACAACGGTCATATCAACAGCAGAGTATTGTGTGCGTGAAACTAGAATTTCTCCAATTTCAGCGGCATCTAATTTTTCTTTTTGCGAACGAATAAACTTAGCAAGTGAAGCGGCGTTTTTATCAATCCATTTTTCTGGCGTGGGTTTTGCTTTTTGCACCAATAAAACCGTGTAATCTTCAAACAACCCACTTTGGCGAATCGTTTCAGGAATATATTTGCTCTGCAATGCCGCTTGAATTTTTGTACGCAATTGCAAAACAGATGGAGCAAACGGGTCGGCTAAATCAAAACGGCACTCAATCATTTGCACCACACCATCATAACGTTCGCGCCGTACAGCAACTGCATAGCCTTCAATCACAATCGTCTCTTCACCGAGGCTGAGTAAATCAATATCTATCGGTTGAAAATATGGCGCATCTTTCAAAACTTTAAACTGTTCTGGCGCAGGTGCTTTGCCTTCATCAGAATCAGGAAAAGCAATTAAATAACAAATTTCCATATTATAAGTGTACTATACTATGTCATTGCGAGGAGCGTTCTTGCCCTTTGCGACGAAGCAATCTTGTAATAATTAGGAGATTACTTCGCAACAAACGCTCGCAATGACAAATCAATTAGGTGAAATATGACTCTCCAAGACCAATATAAAAGATGGAAAGAAACAACACTCAAAAAATCTTTGGATAAAACCAAAGAACGAAAAGAAAGATTCGAAACCACAGCAGGGATTGAGATTCCGCGCCTCGCTCTCCCGCCTCAAGCTGATTCAACTGCGGAAAATTTAGGCTTCCCCGGAGAATATCCTTTCACACGCGGAGTGCAACCCACCATGTATCGCTCACGGTTTTGGACTATGCGTCAGTATGCAGGTTTTTCAACTGCTGAAGATTCAAATAAAAGGTATAGGTATTTGCTAGAACAAGGTCAAACGGGGCTAAGTGTTGCTTTCGACCTCCCAACTCAAATCGGGTATGACGCGGATGACCCAATCGCGCATGGAGAAGTCGGTAAAGTAGGAGTCTCCATTTCATCTATCCACGATATGGAAACCTTATTCAAAGAAATTCCATTGGACAAAGTTTCCACATCCATGACGATTAACGCACCTGCTGGCGTTTTGCTCGCCATGTATATTGCGGTTGCAAAAAAACAAGGCGTGGACATGAAGCAACTGCGTGGCACGATTCAAAATGATATTCTCAAAGAATATATTGCGCGTGGCACGTATATTTTTCCACCTGCACCTTCGATGCGATTAATCACGGATATATTTTCTTTTTGTGCAAAAGAGGTACCGAGTTGGAACACGATTTCAATTTCAGGGTATCACATCCGTGAAGCGGGTTCGACATCTGTGCAAGAAGTGGCGTTTACATTATCAAACGGAATGGCTTACATCGAAGCGGCATTGAAAGCAGGCTTATCTGTAGATGACTTTGCGCCACAACTTTCGTTCTTCTTTAATGCACACAATAACTTTTTGGAAGAAGTCGCCAAATTCCGCGCGGCGCGCAGATTGTGGGCAAAGATTATGCGCGAGCGATTCAAAGCAAGTAAACCATCATCATGGCAATTGAGATTCCATACACAAACGGCAGGTTCAACATTAACTGCACAACAACCTGAAAACAATGTCGTGCGTGTGACCATTCAGGCTCTTTCCGCCGTCCTCGGCGGAACGCAATCATTGCACACCAATTCAATGGATGAAGCCTTGTGGCTCCCCACTGAAAAAGCAGTCCGTGTTGCCTTGCGGACTCAACAAATCATTGCGTATGAATCAGGCGTAGCGGACTCGGTTGACCCGTTAGCAGGTTCGTATTTAATTGAATACCTGACCGATGAAATTGAAAAAGGTGCGGAAGAATATATTTCTAAAATTGATGAAATGGGCGGCGCGTTACAAGCCATTGAAAAAGGTTTTATGCAAAATGAAATTCAAAATGCAGCCTTCACTGCCCAAAAAGCGATTGAACGAAAAGAAGAAATTGTGGTGGGTGTGAATCAATTTATTAGTGATGAAGTTTTAACGTTGGAACGTTTGAAAGTTGATCCCATTATTGAAGTTGAAGCAAGAGAACGATTAAAGAAGTTGCGAGAAACGAGAGATAAGGAACGTGTGAGTGAGTTATTGAGTCAATTGAAAGACGCGGCTCTCGGAACTCAGAACTTGTTACCTCTCTTCATTGAATGTGTGGAAAATGATATTACACTTGGCGAGATTTGTAATACACTGAGAAGTGTTTGGGGTGAGTACGTGGCAGAAGGGTTTTAAGACTCGACTTAGGCGACTGGTTAGTCTACAATGTGTTTTGAGGTGTACAATGACTATATTTAATATTCATGAAGCCAAAACCCATTTTTCAAAACTCTTAGAACGTGTTTTGAATGGTGAAGAAGTGATTATTGCCAAAGCAGGCAAACCTGTGGCACGCATTCTGCCTGTCGTTCAGCCGACACAAATGCGTGTGCCTGGCATTGATAAAGGCAAAATTATCATCATGCCTAACTTCAACGACCCGCTAGAAGAATTTGCGTTATGAAATACTTGAGTGATTTGGTAATTAACTACAAGGTATAATTTTCCTATGATTGTCTCTAAACGTAATCAAGTTGTGACCAAAATAAAATCAAATCGCCGTGCGCTTAAGCGTTATGGGGTAAAGTCTTTGGCTTTGTTTGGTTCAACTGCTAGAGACAAAATGCGAAAAAAAAGTGACGTGGATGTTCTCGTCCAATTCAATAAATCCACATATGCAAATTACATTGGATTAAAGTTTTATCTCGAAGATTTACTAGGGCGAGAAGTAGATTTGGTGACTCCCAAAGCGATTAAGCCCATTACCAAGCCTTCGATTGAAAAAGACTTGTTTTATGTCATCTCGTAATCCTCAACTTTATATTCAAGATATTCTACAAGCCTGTGAAGATATTTCTAATTTCACAAAAACAATTGATTCAGCTAAAAAACTACAAAAAGACCGTAAAACTTTCTTAGCAGTAGTTCATAGTATTGAAATTATCGGTGAAGCCGCAAGGCAAATGCCAAAAACCTTTCGAGAGAAACACCCTGAAATCCCTTGGCGCGAGACTGTCGGTTTAAGAAACGTGATTGCACATGAATATTTTGGGTTGGACATAGATATTATTTGGGATGTAATTCAAACCCAAATTCCTTTATTAGAAAAGCAAATGAGAAAATTGAATACTGAATAAATCGCATAATTTCCCCCAAGCGGGCTAATAGGAATCAAATTATGAAACTAAAATCAATCAAAATAGTAGACTACAAACCAATTAAGAATCTAGAAATAGATAACTTGGGTGATATTGTAATTATTGCAGGGGCAAATGGATCAGGTAAAAGTAGACTCAAGCAAGCTATTGTGGAAACATTTCGAGGAAACCCACAAATGGATATTACTATTGAATCTACAAGAAAAGAAGAGGAGGACCAAAAATATTTTGGAGCAAAAACAATAGAAGTTAAAAAGGGACAGCAAAATGATATTCTTAGCAACTACATCAATAGCCGCAAATATGGCGCTGGAATTTATGTTGGCTCTATTGTTCAAATTGATTCTGATAGAAGTGTACAAACAGCAAAATATACTCCTGTTAATTGGCTCGGAGGAGATCCAGATGACAAAGCTGCTCCTAGTAATTTCTACTTGAGTCCCTTTTCCAATAGATGGCAAGAATTTATTAACTATATTCATCAAAAATCAGCTTCAAGAGATAAAAAGTTAGCAGATGAGTTAAAGAAAAATCCATCTACAGGGGAAAAAATAATTGAGAGTAACCCTGACCCACTTGAAAAGTACAAAAAGATCTTTAAAGATCTATTGCCAGGAAAGCAATTACTTGACATAAATCCTGCTAAACCCGGCGAGTTTCGCTACCAAGATGAAACAGGGGTAGTTTTGGCATTTAATACTTTAAGCTCAGGGGAACAGGAAGTTATTAAGGTTTTGTTCGATGTGGCAAGAAAGGAAATAAAACATTCCATAATCCTAGTGGATGAGCCAGAATTGCACTTGCATCCTACTTTAACATTTAAACTAATCGAAGCACTTAAATCTACAGGTGAGCATACTAATCAATTTATCTTTCTTACTCATTCTGCTGATCTTATTTCGACATATTATTCTACAGGCAATGTTTACTTTATTGACTCTTCTCAAAGTGGGGCTAATCAAGCTCATAGACTGAGTGATTTAAATAATAGTCACCACGAAGTTGTCAAATTAATAGGGCAAAATTTAGGGCTTTTTGCTGTTGGTAAAAAACTTATTTTTATCGAAGGAGAAAACTCGAGTGTTGATCGACTAACTTATCATACAATTGCCCAATCAGTTGATAAAGAAATGAAAATTATTCCTGTTGGTTCTGTTCTCAACCTATTGACACTAAATAGCATTGAAGAGCAGATTAGAAACTCAATTTTCGGTATTGAAATTTTTATGATTAGAGACCGTGATGGGTTAAGTGATTCTCAAATTACCGAAATTGAGAAAAACGGCAGAATTAGGTGTTTAAAAAGAAGGCATATAGAAAATTACTTTTTAGATGAAGAAATTTTATTAAAAGTTGCTGAGCAGCTTTATCTGACAAGTACTAATCCAAACCTAAATTTATCTGTAATGAAAAGGGAAATGAAAAGAATTGCAGAAGAGTCAATTAATTACAATTTACTAAATAATTTTAAAGAATATCTTAATCTAAATCATCACTTTGACTTACCAAAAGTCCAAAAAGTAGAAACGAAACCTACCTCTGAAGTCAAACAAGAATTAATTAATGGTGTATCCAATAATCTAGATAAATTTTCAAACGACTTGGAAAAGAACAAAATTTCAACATGGTTAAATGCTGAGGAAAATAATATGAAAAAGTTGTTTGAAACAGATGATTGGAAATCATATATTCAAGGTAAGCTTGTTTTTGCAAAATTTTGTGGGGAAATATTAAAAGAAGACCCTATTAGAATTAAACAAGCATATATAGATATCGCCTTGGTACATAAACCTGAAGTTTTTAGTGACATAATTAATATTTTTAATGAAATGAAATAAATGGCATCAGTTCTGATAGCCTCTGACAGCAATTGACTGTGCATCTCACTATAATCCGTGCAGAGGTGTAAATGAACAAAAATAAATTTCCGTTTCACGGCTGGCTGGTCTCAGTCTCATTGAATGAATTAAACATGACATGTCTCCGAGAAAGTTTGATTAACCACATCCCATATCCGCGCAAGCGTTTTAGTTAATCAGAATCTTTTAACAAAAAAAGTGACTGTCACCTGAGATTATGGAATGACAACAATCTTTATAAAAACCAAATCGCCGAAAATATTTCCGTCAGGGTCAACAGCTTGCCAAGCGGATTCATATTCTCCAATTTCAGTTGGGGCTGTGAATACAATTCTAATTGTTGCTTGTGTGCCAGCACGGGCGGGGTATAAAGGTTGTTCGGTGTTTGCGGACATTGGGTCACCGCCCACCCATTTAAGCGCGTAGGTTGAGTCCCAATCACAAGTGCCGTCATTTTGTACGAGCCATTGTTTATCAATAGATGTGTTTGGTGAAAATGACGTGCCATCTTCCACAGTTACATCATCTAAAAAAGATAAGATGTTTGTGCAAATGGTTGAAGTTGGAGTAAAAATAACTCCTTGTGTTGGTGTTTCAGTTAATGCAAGTGTTGTTGGAATTGATGTTATGGTTGCAAGTGGTTGTGTTGGTGGAATCGAAGTTGGTGGGCGAAACGGTGTAGGTTCAGGTTGAGATGCACAACTTGAAGTTAAAAAAATGATGAAGAGCAGAATCAATTGTAGGCTAGAAAAGAAGCGAGTGTTTTTCATCTTAAAAAGTAAGGACACGGCGACGCCGTGTCCCAACGGATTAATTATTCTTCTTCGTTGCCACCTGCATCACCGCCGCCACCGTCAGCGCTTTCGCCCATGTCAAGCGGAAGAGCAATTTCACCACTCAATGCTTTTTGACGAATGACACCCTCAATTTCATTCATCAAATCGGGGTTGGAGCGTAGATAATCTTTTGCATTTTCACGTCCTTGACCGATACGAATATCGCCATAGGAGAAAAATGCGCCACGCTTCGTGATGACTTCAAACTTGGTTGCTAAATCCAAAACATCACCACTCTTTGAAATGCCTTCGTTGAACATGATGTCAAATTCAGCGGTACGGAATGGAGGGGCAACTTTGTTTTTAACAATTTTGACGCGGGTGCGATTACCGATAACTTCTTCACCCACTTTAATAGATTGTATACGACGAACATCCAGACGAAGTGAGGCATAAAATTTAAGTGCCTGACCACCTGTGGTTGTTTCAGGGTTGCCGAACATGACGCCGATTTTTTGGCGAAGTTGATTTGTAAAAATAACTGCGGTTTTGGTTTGGCTGATTGCACCACTTAACTTACGAAGTGCTTGAGACATTAAACGGGCTTGCACACCCATCGTGGCATCGCCCATGTCGCCTTCGATTTCGGAGCGTGGTACAAGTGCGGCGACTGAGTCAATGACGACAACATCCACTGCACCTGAACGCACAAGTGTTTCTACGATTTCAAGTGCTTGCTCACCAGTATCAGGTTGAGAGACTAATAAATTATCAATGTCCACACCTAAACGTGCGGCATAGACAGGGTCAAGAGCATGTTCCATATCAATGAATGCGGCGGTGCCACCCATTTTTTGGGCTTCAGCCACTACATGTTGACATAAGGTTGTTTTACCAGAAGATTCTGGTCCATAAATTTCGGTGATACGCCCGCGTGGAATACCCCCCACGCCGAGTGCAATATCTAATGAAAGTGAGCCAGTTGGGAAGACTTCTGTCACCATGCCATGCGCTTTACCAAGCGGCATGATAGAGCCTTCACCAAAGTTTTTGAGGATGTCGCCCACTGCTTTATCCAACATTGCTTGCTTGGCGGAATCTATATTTTTGTTTTCTACTTGTTCAGCGGAAGCACGTTTTTTAGCCATTTTTTATTCTCCAGTTTGTAAAAGGTACTTAACCACAAAGGGGACAAAGGTACACTAAGGGTAAGTCAAGTTAAGTGATAGCGAGAGTATAGCACAGATGTTCTGTTCGTCAAGAGGGAAAATTAGGGTGTCAGATGTCAAGTGCCAAGTATCAGGTAAGAGGTTAGCAGTTACGGGTCAAAAGTCACAAGTCAAAGGTAAGGCTTACTAACCAATTGTGCTAGTTGAGTCATGAGGTATCCTTGGGTAAGAGACCAAAAGGAGACCCCATGACTACAGAGGATATTATCCTACATATTT
>Ga0224723_1000032_pt1 | contig 89099 bp, 68 predicted proteins | sample Balambano_FR2_Me_FD_161647 | JGI IMG/M metagenome (GOLD analysis project Ga0224723, IMG submission 161647) | Freshwater sediment microbial communities from Lake Towuti, South Sulawesi, Indonesia - Balambano_FR2_MetaG | ecosystem: Environmental > Aquatic > Freshwater > Lake > Sediment | place... | reverse complement strand
GCCAAAAGCCCAGAAACCCCCAAACAAAGAGCAGAACTACTTGCACCACCGCTCGATAGAGCAGGCATGCTATCCTGAGTGCTCGATAACGATATCCCTCCGCCCGCAACTCGCGCCTACTTATCGATATCATGCCTAGCGAAGCGATGCCGAAACCCTCCGGCGAATCTCTACCCACAAAGCAGAATGACTACGTTACTTCACCGAATCGTAATCCTAAACGCTCCATCCCATCCCTTGACGGCCTGCGCGCTATTTCTTGCCTCTTTGTCATGCTTGCCCATGGCGCACATTCCCTCCCATCCCGTTTCCGCCTGGATGGGATCGCAGCAGCTTGCGTATACAACGCGCCCTTGGGGGTTCATACCTTCTTCGTGATCAGCGGCTTCCTGATTACAAGATTGTTAAAGTCCGAATTGGACACAACGGGCACGATTAGTTTAAAACATTTCTATATCCGCCGTTCATTACGAATCTTTCCTGCTTATTACGCGTTTCTTTGCGTTTGTGGAGTAGCTGCGGCCGCCGGTTGGTTCTCCATTGAACCCAAGATGTTTTTAGCGGCCGCCACCTATCTATGGAACTACCTGCATTGGGCCGATAGCTGGTTTCTGGGCCACGTTTGGTCCCTATCCATCGAAGAACAATTTTATCTCATCTGGCCGGCACTGTTTCTCTTTTTTGGGCCGGACAAGGCCAAGTATTGCGCCTTAGGAATTATCATACTTTCGCCGGCGCTCCGAGTACTTACATACTTTCTCTTTCCCGAAAGCCGCCCTTACATCTCCATCATGCTCCATACGAGGGCGGACGCACTAATGTTTGGGTGCTTTCTGGCTCTCGCTTGGGACGATCTGTGGCTTGCTCGGTGGCGGCAACTCATCTACCGGCCGCTTATCATAACGATACTGTCGTTATTTCTACTGATCATCTCCCCAACGCTTTCGTATCATTTCCGCGGCGCGTACTTGCTCCCCGCTGGACTATCTCTCGACGGTGTCTGCATCGCTAGTCTCTTAATGTACTTCGTGGAAAGACCCGCTTCGTTTGGCGGCTCCCTACTCAATCAGCCGGGGCTAAGCTGGTTGGGCCGGATGTCCTATAGTCTCTATCTTTGGCAACAGCTATTTCTTAATGAACACAATATCTTCGCAAAGTATCCACCAGCCCAATTTTTGGCAGCCTTCTTGGTCGCGATGGCATCGTATTATTGGATTGAACAGCCTGCATTGAAATTACGCCGCATCTGGGTGCGAGAACGGAACGATTGACCAGCGCCGCCCTCGTCCTCGTAACATCGCATCAAAAAACGGACCAGTGGCTGACACCCTAAATGCTCTTCTGCGTTTTGACCCTCGGGCCTTGCGAATAACAATCGCTCGACAGTCAACCAAGCGCAGTTAATGGCCACTGACTGACAATACCTCTGCACGAGGCTACTCTGCAAAGCCACGCCTTCCGGCGCTTTGCATCTCATACTTGATACTTGTGCTTTTGGCCGTAGCGAATGGCGGGAGATTCCAGATAACGCCACGATAGCGCCACTAGAAGCGCCAGTACTATCGACGTCAAACAAAGTATCATACCACGGGATAAGCCGTGCCCGTACAAAGCCCATACCGCGTGCAAAGGCTCGTGCAAAAGATAGATGCCATACGAAGTCATTCCGATCGTCACAAGGGGCTTCCAGGCTAGCCACCCCAACCAAGCGCGGCCGCGATAACAAAGCACCAGATGCAAAGAGAGCCCATAAAACAGCGCCAATATCGTATACCCCCATTGCGTTATGAACGGGGACATGATCACTCCACGCGCCGTAATACTTAGCCACAGTAATACGGCGCCCAAGCATAGCCATATCGATGTAACCGCTATCCGCCTAAGCCACAGATACGTGCGGCTCTTTTGATTCGACCATAGCCAGGCGATCGCTACACCACAGAACAAGGCATCCCATCGGCAAGGCAAGGACACGTAGGACCAAAATGCAGCTTTGGCGGGTGCGAAGTGAAATAGACAAATCCTTAGGACCAACGCCGATAGTATGAAGCCTAGACACATCCAAGGCAGTACGCGATAGGGTATCCAACGGATTAAGAAAGGCAATAAGAGATAGAACTGTTCTTCCAGTGCTAACGACCAAGTCACCGTCAACGCTTGCTGCGCGAAGCGCCCCTCGATCGCCATGGCGATGTTTTGGACCTGCAAGAAGAAGGTCCAGGGCGGTAACCGCCAGTTGAATACCGGCGCGAGCTCCGGTATGCGCTCCAATACCGGTGGTGATGTCGCAATTAATGCGCCAATTAGTAGAGTGAAGTATAGCGGTAGGATACGGCAAAGCCGCCGGATGAAGAATGGCTGATAGTAAGAAACGGATTCACGGTTCTGCAACAAAATACTGCCTATCAGGTAACCACTAAGCACGAAGAATAGGTCTACTCCCGACCACGTCATGCGAGTCACCATGTGAAGCTTGCCCGTAGCTATACCTGGTATGTGGATCCAATGCCAGAAGACTACGAGTAGTATCGCAACACCTCGAACAGAATCTAACTCTGGTATGCGAGATGGATGGAGCGGCGGAGACATGGAGGTTTGGCTATGCAAACAATTAGGAGGACCTCATCTCGTCTCCACCGGCGGATCGCCAACTGATTCTCCTTGCCAGGCGCGCCACCCAATCCGGCCGCATGCAGGGCCTTTCGATGAGGCGGAAGAAAGCTGCGCTAACAAGGAGCACGCACGGCGTGATCAGCAGAAATTGAACTCCCAACCTCCAGGCGAAACCAGCGTCGCGGTATACCCCTCCGACAAGAAAGCCGAGTGAAGCGATCAGATAATTGTGAACCAGATAAATACTGTAACACATTCCACCAGCAACGACGATCACACTACGCGTGAATAGCCACTTAAACACCAAGGATCGCATTACCGCTAAATACATCATTGCCATGAGGAACGGCGAAACAAAAGAATACAATGGCGAACGGGAACCGAGCGACCAAAAAAACGTACCCCACGCCAAGCCACCAATCCAATCCCAGCGTGAAGCAGATGGACTACTGATTCCATCGGCCGCGATGACCTCCGCCAGCAGAAAGCCGGCGAGAAAGTACTGACCGTTGCCTAGCAATGATAGGTTTATTATCGGATGTGAAGCGCCATAGCCGCTCATCGAAGCGAAACCAGCTATGGCGGCGAAAAGGAGAGCCAACCTCAGCAGCCGATTGCCAAGCTTGAATACTAGCGCCAAGATAGGCGCAAGCACGTAGAACTGCACCTCAATCTCGAGTGACCAGGCGACGATATTGATCTCGCTCGGTGCCCAGTAGACGAAGTTGTGGAGATAAAGTGAGCTTGCGAGAAAGTGTGGAAGCAAGTTTGCGAAAGAGCCGCGCCCGCCAAGCATTTTCAATAGAAAGAAGAGAAGTAAGGAGATGAGATATGGCGGCTCGAGACGTGTCACTCGGCGGATAAAGTATCTTCGTAAGTTGACCGGTTTGGCGCCGTTTAGGTATTGTTTAGCGAAGGGTAGCCCTAAGATAAATCCGCTAATGACAAAGAACATTGGCACACCGATGTTCAGTTCCTGAGTAAGGTGGAACAGGGCGTTCTCTGAGAATTCTGGACTGTTCGAAGGTCCGCTCCTTCTCAGCACATCGCCAGCGAGATGATAGATGTAGACGAAAAGAATTGCGACGAACCGTAGACCGTCGATCTCGGGTTGGTATTCGCCAGAGCTAGTGATGCGGCTGTAAGGTTCTAGCCACCGTGGCAATCGAAATCGGGCAGCTTCGGGGCGCTCTCCAGGGGCGGTCTCAGGCGGCATGGAATTGGGCGCGGGAAAGGGAGGCGCGAAGTCTCAGGCGCACTTTCGGGGCATTCGTGGAAGAAACGCCAGTTGGTCGTGTGCATTCCATCCCACTGTGGTGAAGCGGATCTGACGAACTTAGGGGACGGGCTCCGTACATGAGGTTCGAGAATTTCGAGTGTAGCATCGGGTTCGCGCATTGCGGCCCGCCACGTTCCGTACACTAAATAGGAGGAAACCGTCGCTTGGATAGATTCGAGGAGGATATTTGAAACTAAACCGCATGCATCCGTTAACCTGGATTCCCCCTGGGATCGAAAGTTTGGTTGATATTGGCTGCAATGCGGGCGAGCTATTGCGCGATGTCAGCCAAGCGCGGCCGGGGGCTCGTTTAGCCGGAGTTGACGTCAACCCGGAAGCGGTCGCCACGGCGCGTCGCGCCGTTCCTGGATCGCGCATTGAACAGCGCCCCGGCTATGAGTTGCCCTTCGAGGATGGGTGTTTCGACTATGCCACGATCATCGAAGTGATCGAGCACATTCCAAGTGCCAAAAGGCGGGCGACGCTTGAGGAGATTCACAGGGTTCTCGGTCCTGGCAAGACGCTCTTGTTGCGTTGTCCTCACGCAGGCTGGTTCGATTGGTTAGACTCCAACAATCTCCGCTTCCGCTTTCCTTGGCTGTATGGAAGATTTGTCGGCAAGGGCATGCGTGACCTAGGTTATGCCGCAGGCACCGCTGATGTTGTTTGGCACCATCACTTTACGGAAGCGGAACTCCTGGATCTAACTGACGGGCTGTTCCGCGTACGATCGAAGGCTTTTGGCGGACTAGTACTTTTTCCCCTGATCGATATTTTCCGTTGGCCCTTCTATCGTCGCCGCATGTTGGGCCATCCAGCGCTAAACGTCTTGGAGAATGTCGCCAACTGGGATATGGGATTCGACTTCGGAAAGGCGTCGTTCACGATCCTGTTGGAACTGGAGAAAATCTAGCGCGCATGCCGGTTCGTGCTGTACCGGCTTGCGCCGGCAGCGAGGCGCGAGTCGATGCTGCGTCTAAGGCTGCCTTATTCAAGCAGACCGGTGCGTATAGATCCGGTTCAGACCGAAACTCTTCGACAGGCGGAAGCCACACTGCTCGAAAAGCTCGTGAAGGGCCAAGACCGAACTTCCATTGAGGTCAAGCCAGTGAGCGTTAAATTCCGACAACACGATCTTCACAAAGCCGCTTTCAAATAACCGTCGGCCCCCTTGGATCACGTTGGGTTCGAATCCTTCGACATCGATTTTCAGAACATCGACCGGTCCGTCTTGCGCGGCCTGAAACTCGTCATCAAGCCGCCTCACCGGAACCTTGGCAAGCGTCTTCTGCTCATGGGGAACCATGGTCGGAGTATGGTTTCCCGCCTCCCCGAGATAAAGGGCCAATTCTCCTTTCTCCTCGGCGAGACCTGCGTTAACGGCGGCGACATTGTCCCATCGATTGTCCGAAATCAGGCGAGAAAGACGCTCAAACGCCCAGGGGCTCGGCTCATATGCGTATACTTGGCCAGTGGCGCCCACCCGAGAGCGGGCCAGCGCCGTGAAGTAGCCCACATTGGCGCCGATATCGAGGAATCGCATGCCGGGCTTCAATAACGACTCGATCGCTTCGGTCTCCTCGCGTTCGAAAGTTCCCATATAGATACTTCGCTGGATTAGATCGCTGAGATCGAGCTCCATCCGTCCCCCGAAGACCTTCGCGGCCCGGTTGCCAGACGTGGGAACGAAAGGGTTCAAGACGCGATGTTTGCCCCTAAACCGGACTTGCCGCGTCATTGTAAGCAAGAAATCGAGCATAAGAAGTCCGCCACCGGAGCTGCGCTTTCAAAGGGTAACACTCCGGAACCCGCTTTCTCGCTTTGCAACCGCGCGCGGCAGACGCTCGCGCTGGAGGTCTCATGGCATCCTTGGAAGACATGCGAATTGCGGTTTTCGGATTGGGTTACGTGGGATGCGTTAGCGCCGCGTGCCTCGCTCGCTTGGGCCATCAGGTCCGCGGCGTGGACACCGAGGCTTATAAAGTAGATCTTGTCAATCGGGGGATCGCGCCTTTTCACGAGCCGGGACTCGATGTTTTGCTCCAGGAAGGCATCGCCTCGGGAAGATTAAGCGCTGCGACGTCAATCGGCGAGATATTGCGAGACACGGATGTGGCTCTGATTTGTGTGGGAACGCCTTCCGATGCCGAAGGGAACCTCGATCTCACCTTCCTCCGCCGCGTAGCGTCCCAGATCGCCGGAGCGCCCAAAGCATCTTCTCTAATCATTTCTATCCGTAGCACCGTTTTTGCCGGCGTCAACGAGCAAATCTACAACGAAGTTTTCCATCTGGATCCCGGCATTCATATGGTGGCCAATCCCGAGTTCCTTCGTGAAGGCTGCGCGGTACGGGATTTTTTGGAACCCAGCTTGATAGTCGTCGGCGGTGATGACCCCACAGCGGCTGAAAAAGTCGCCTCTATTTACGATTCGCTTCCTTGCCCTGTAGTCCGCACCAGCTTACGAGCCGCCGAGATGATCAAGTACGCGGCCAACGCATTCCATGCGGTTAAGATCGCCTTCGCCAACGAGACCGGCAGTCTTTGCCGCCAGTTCGGCATCGATGGCGGCGAGGTGATGAACGTTTTGTGTCAAGACACAAAGCTCAATATCTCGCCCGCCTATTTGAAGCCGGGCTTCGCGTTCGGCGGTTCCTGTCTGCCCAAAGACCTCCGCGCCTTAGATTGCCGCGCACGCGGCACCGGGCTCCGGCTTCCCTTGCTTCAGAATGTGCTGGTGAGCAACCGTGAGCATTTGCGGCGACTCATCGAACGCGTCGGGCAACTCTCGGCGCACCGCATAGGTATTTTTGGCTTAGCGTTTAAGGAGGACACGGACGACCTCCGTGAAAGCCCCGTCATCCAACTGGTCGAAGGGCTACTCGCTCAAGGCCGTTCCCTTCGAGTATTCGACGCCCACATCGACATGCAGCGTATTCACGGCGCCAATCAGCGTTACCTCCTGCAACATCTCCCGCACATCCATCGGCTGATGGCTCCGTCCCTTGAAGAATGGCTGGCTTGGTGCGAGGCAATCGTCATCGCCCAAAAGACCCCGCCCCTGACAAGACGCCAAATGGAGCAATCCGGCAAGCTCATCCTGGACCTAACTTCGTAAATCCCCAGCAAATGAAACTACTTTGGATTAAGACAGACTATCTTCATCCAACGGATAGGGGGGGACGGATCCGTTCGTTGGAAATGCTGAAACGATTGCATGCGCGTCACGAAGTTCATTACCTGACCCTGGAAGACCCGGAGAACGCAGTCGGGCCACTGCGCGCCCACGAGTATTGCCAACGGCATGTCGCGGTGCCTCATCGAGCCGCTAGAAAAGGATCACTTGGCTTTTGGCTGGATTTAATGCGCGGACTCGCTGGGCCGCTGCCCGTGGCAATTGCCAGGTGGCAAAACGAGGCCATGCGCACAAAAGCCAATGAGCTCATCCAAAGTGAGAACTACGACGCCATCGTGTGCGATTTCCTCGCCCCGGCCGCTAGTCTCGATCACTGGTCCCGTATGGTTCTCTTCCAGCACAACGTAGAGTTTCTGATTTGGCGGCGTCACGCCGAATGCGCTCCTACTTTCCTGCATCGTTGGTATCTCCAGAGGCAAGCGAACAGTATGAAAAACTTCGAGGATTCCGCGAGCAAACATTTCCAGCGTGTAGTTTGCGTCAGTGCGGAGGATGCCCGGTTGACGGGGCGGCTCTATGGGCGGGAGGACGCCGCATGGGTCCCCACAGGCGTGGACACCAATTACTTTTCGCAACCTCTCGAGACTTCAGGCCCATCCAGCGATCTGATTTTCTTAGGTTCCATGGATTGGCTTCCTAATATCGATGGCGCCACCTGGTTGGCCGCAGAGATCCTGCCGCGCATCTGGGCACGACGTCCTGAAACAACCGTGGCGCTCGTTGGCCGGCGTCCCGCGAAACAAATCGCACGCTTAGCGCAGGATCGCCGCATCCGAGTTAGCGGTACGGTGGAAGATGTTCGCCCCTGGCTGCGAGGAGCCAGAATTTCCATCGTCCCTTTGCGCATCGGCGGCGGCACACGCTTAAAAATCTACGAAGCAATGGCCGCCGGTATCCCTGTCATTTCCACCGCCACTGGCGCCGAAGGACTGGAAGTAACCCCCGGCGAAGATATTGTTGTGGCGGAAACCCCTGGGGACTTCGCCTCCCGATGTCTCAGCTTACTCGAGGACGACGGGTTACGACGCGATTTGGCGAGGCAAGCATTGGCAAGAGTGCGAGCGCGCCATGACTGGGATATCGTGACGCGCCGCTTTGAAAGTTATTTGATTGATTGATTGATTTATGGTTTTGGCGTGCTGTAGCACCCCGGATTCACTGTCAGATCATTAGCGTCCAGCGTGCACGTGCCCATGATTCGAGCATCATTCCAGCGGATCTGGATCTGTGCCGCCGCCCCGGAGGAATGGCTAACGGCGGCCGTTCCGTTGGCCCCGCGCGTGCAGCCGCTTAAGGTCGCGCCGCTACGCGTGGAGCAGTCGATATCTTCGCTATCCACACGAAAGCGAAAGTTGCCCGTATTCCACCGCGAGCCGGGGTCGCTCGCCAGGGTAATGGCCGTTTGCGAGCTTGTGATATCGGAGCTCAAAGTGCTATTCGGTCCCATCCACCAAGACGAACCACATGAGACTAGTCTGTCTAGTGTCGTTGTGTTCACACCGAAAGCGCGGCCCATCAGAATCGCGTGCCATAAGAGGCTAGGCATATTGGCAATAGACGTTGAAAAAGGTACATTGATCCCGGTCGGCATTTGCGTAGTTTGACCGCTGGTTCGCGAGTTCCACATGCCCTGGGTAAAGAGCGCGGCATTACCGTTCTGCTCATCCCCGCAAGCCAAAGCAGTCCATTTTGTGTAACCCGTATCGATGATGGCTGTGCGCCATGTACTGCGATCCTCAGCCGGCAGGCCCTCCCAGGAGAACCAGACTCCATAATCCGTTAGCAATTGGGGCAACACGGCATTGTAGTACCAGCCATGCGAAGAGCCCGTCCAATCGGGAGTGGTATTGCGGTAGCGCTGAAACTGTTGCATCACCCACTGTGCCGCGATTAGAGGGAAGTCAATGTTCTGGTTCTGGGCCAGATTGGCGAAGTATCCGTATGTGTACGGCACATCCAGCGGAGAAATGCTATTGAACATTTGGCACGGCGGTCCCGTACTCAGGCATTGGTTGTTGTCCCGATTCAAAATTCCTTGGTACTGATACCAGATGACCGACATGACTCTTTCCGTCGTCACCGTCCCATCGAACATACCGGGGATGTCACCGTTATTGCCCCATGCCTTGATCAGATTGAAACTCGAACCGAACGCCGTATTGCTAAGGAAGTTCCGGTCGATCTGATTTCGAGGCCAGATGATCTGGCCGTAACGCTCCAGGTCGAACTCGTGAAGCACTTCGAACTGTTTCGTCATCGACCACAAGCCCACGCTATAAGTGCGCTTTGAATACTCATTTGCGGCATTCTTCAAGGTTTGGCCGCATTGCGTGTCAGCCGGGTTTCCTTGGCACGGATTCGTGATTCCGTGCGTCGTCAATCCGCTTACCAGCAGAAGCCCAAGCATGTCGCCTATGTCGGAGTAGATTCCTCCCGTTGGCGAAGACCCCGAAAGGGTCGTCATGTAAGCCGCACACCCTGCCCCAGGACATATTCCCGCGTTCGCTCCCTCGAAGCGGCCCCGGTAGTCGTTGTACCCGCTCAACGGTTGCGACGTCGGCCAGTAGAGCCACGAGGAGACTGCTTGATTTGCAGGCGTGGAATAGCTGTCCTTCGGATGAATCAAGGGAAGCCAGTCGTTCCAATCCAACATCTGCAGGTTTATGCGCTGCTGAGCAAAATGAGCCCCATTTCGCGTAGGATTCCAATCCGCTGCTTCGATCGAAGAGCCGAAGAGCTCCTCGATCATGCCCGCGTTGCTTGGGAGAACGTCGCGGTACGTGCAAGCGCCGGCCCAGTCATACGCACTGGCAGTCACTGCCGCGGGACAAGGCTGATACGCCGCGTTGTAGGGTCGGCCTGGATTCGAGGACGGATTGCCGCGAATGTACGCCGCGATGTCCTTGCCCTGCTGCTCGGTAAGGCCGTGGAACATCGAACGCACAATGATGGAGTGGTTTGAGTAGTTGAAGTATTTGAGATCGAGACCGTTCTTGGCGTGGCACTCCGCGCAACTTGCGGTGATGGCCTGCCCCGGAAACTCGGGCGAGAGTAAATCGTTCGCGGCCCAACGCGTTGCGCCATTAGGGGCATTCGAACCCGTTGGAGCCGTCCAAGAGTTCACGTTCTCTTCCGTGAAATCGTCTACATCCACGATCAACTTTGCTACCTTCACGCCCGCATAGGTTTTGGTTCCGGCCTGCTTGCCGTCCGTCTCTGGGATCGCGAACGTAAAGGTATTGGAGTCGATCACGGTAATTGTGTGCGCTCCATTCACGCGCCATGCAATTCCTGGATACGCTTCGATGCGTACGTCGTCGCCGGTCGAGTAACCGTGCGGCGTCGCAGTGTCTACGGTCACTGTGGAGCCACTCACGGCGACCTGGAACACATTGATGTCTGGCTGCATGAGATTCATCTCCACGATGCGGAACCCGGATTGATCCCGCCACTCTTTCGCAAAGCGGAAAGAAATCGTGTTCGTGCCGGTCGTCACCTGCGACGCACTGAGAGTCATCGAAATCTCAAGTAGCGACTGCCCAAAATCTAAACTCGCGACCGAGCCCCAGTTCGCGTGGGTACCGAGCCTGGTCACGTTCGCGTGTTTGATATCCGTCCAAGCACCGCCGTTGACCCGGACCTGCGCCTTGCCTTCGTAGGCTGGACGATGAATGCGCAGATAGAGGCGCTCCGTCCCGCTGAGATCTGCCGAAGCGCGTGCGTTAACAGCGTACGACCGCTCCAGCCCCTCAAAGCCAATCATCTCGATGGGCATCGTATAGCCGGTTACCGGCGGCGGGATGTACTGAGGAATCGAAACGATTCCCGGAGCTCCCACCACGTTACTGCTCGCGTCGTAGCGCGTCACCATGAGCTTCGGCGGCCCATAGTGCAATGGCATCTGCACGTTGCAAGGGGCGGCGCAAGTCGTCTCGCTCTTCCCGGCAACATAGTATTTGGAGCCCCACGCCGTCACCTTCTGATAGGTTGCGCCCCTCAGCGGAAGGCTCATCCGAACGACATAGGATTGCTCCACGCCATCCACGGTGTGCGTCACGAGCAACGATTCCGCGCCGTTGTCAAGGCGCAGAGTCGTGCCGAAGCCGTAAGGAGTGGCGGCTAACGCACGAAGTGAGAGGGTGAGTAAAAGGATAGGAAGCCTCATTGAGTTCTCACTCTCAGCGCAAATCCGCGGATAGATGCCGACGGACTGCTCGAATTGTTGACGCAGCCGATTTGCCAGTAGCTTCCGGCTGCGACATTCGCCGAAGCCGACGTGTTCGCAAAGGAGCCGGAGGCAGAGCCGCCGCTGACCGTTACCGCGAGCGAAGTATTGACGTTGTTGACAGAGAGCGTACAGTTCATGTCGTGAACGGGCGAGCTTCCCGGCTGGGCAGTGGCCGTAATCACATAAAGCCGGTCCAGTGTGATCGCATAAGGGGCATAAGCACGCCGCTCGCTTTCGATTCCACTCATCGAAACCGCTGCGTTCGTGATGTAGCTCGTCGTCGACGCCGCGACCGTGGACGGCGAGGAGAGGGTAATGTTCAGGGCTTGAGCCCCGCCACTGCCCAATGGAATCCAAGCGCTTCCCGTAGCGCGGCACAGAGCGACATCCGTCCCCCCCCCCGCTGTACAGGAACCCGGCGCGGCCGCGTCGCTCACGACCACGATCTGACCAAAAGTAGTTGGCACTGGTAATCCGGCCACTGTGTAAGAAGAAATCACCGGAGCAGATAAGGTCTTTCCCGTCAGCGTTTGAGCATCGCTTGTGCCAACAATCGCGCCGGAGGGAAGCGCCTTTCCGCTATCCGTGATCTGCTTGCCGCTCGCGCCGTTGAAGACCGCCACGTTGCCGCTAGCTGCAGAAGCCGGTCCGGAGACGTCTCCGGTTCCGGCCAAGCTCCAAGTGCAAGACCCGGCCGTTGAGTTCACGTAAAGTCCGGCGATTCCGTCGTTCTGATAGTAAGTATCCCCAGGCAGACAACTCGCGGTGGGGCGGACAGCACTCGCGCCGCTCAACCGCCAAGCGAGGTTGCGCGCCACTCCGTTCGCGCCTACGGACACCCGCAGATCGTTTGTGCTGAATGCGATCTGGCCGCTGGCTGTCGGTGCGGCAGTAGCGGAAGTCGGTATCCGCAATCCCGTGGCGGCGGGGGCGGCGGAAAGATCGACGGTCGCTGAGCTTCCGAAGATGTTCGGAGCGTTCAGCCGACCATACACTGCGTTCAAATCGGGCATATTGGTGGAGAACGTGCAAGAAACTCGCCCTCCCGCGGCATCGTCCGCGCAGCTTAAGGATATTCCGGAGTCGGCCGTCAAGTTCAGCTTGCTGCGGCTGCCAGCAGCCACACCCCCAGCCTGAATCTCGAGTGCGCTTAGACTGGAGCCCGCCACGGTCTCCCATTGGTTCGGGCTAGGACAGTGAAACAGCCCGACACCACCGTCCGTTTGATAATACAGGTCGCCCTGTAAACACTGCGACGGGCGTTGGGCGCTCGTTCCGGTCTTCGTCACGCGCGTTCGATCATAACTTGAAAAGTCCAAAACAGGACCGAGATCCATCGACAAGCTCCCTGTAGCGGCATTGCTTAACAGACGAAGATTACCGCTTGGTCCGGTTTCCCAACGAGGGGTATAGAGGAAGGCATGCTTATACATTCCAGGGTCAATAGCGGACCACACGTTACTATTAAATGGAATGGAAGCCAGGGGAATTCCAAATATGGGAAATTGCGCCACCTGATTCTGGACAGTGCAATAAGCATTGCAGGTGATGGTCGCTTGGCTATCGTGTCCGACTCGCAAGCCTCCCTCGTCCAACCACACAAATAGATTCCCCGTACCAAGACTCCCGAGCAGTTGAACGATAGCCGTTTGTGTCTGCACAATCAACTTCGTTCCCACCCGACCACGACAAGGCTTCGCCACTGTACAAGAAGTGCCGATATTTATCTGCGTATCCGATGCCCGCGTGATCTGCCAATCCATTAGATCCGCACTTTGCCCTACTCCACCCCCTCCCCCTTGCCCAACGCTTGGATACATCTCGGACCACACATTGCTCTGGTGGCAAATATGCAGTTTTCTGCCGCTTTGGGCATTATCGATGAAATATACTTCGCCGATTCGACAGCCAACTGGCAGCGAGGTTCCGACAGGCCAAGGCCTGGAAAATGGTTGACCATTGAAGTCTGGACTCTTGAATTGCCAAGTTCCGCTGATTCTAGTTTGTCCATTAATGCAATATATAATTGCAATAAACATTAACAAAATCTTCATTATATCTCCTTCGTTGGGTTTTCCCCAAGGGTAGAGTACTTGATTCATTGTGCTGATACGAAGATTCTCAATGCTCACACCTTCATCTCTCTCAATAGAAAGGGATAATAGTTTCGCATTTCCCGTGATTGATACGGTTCTGAGTGACGAGACAGGATCAGGGCGGCGTAGATCCGAGCTGCGATCTATGGGTACCCTACGGGTGGCGCGAAGAGAACTTGCCAGGAGTCGAGCCCGTGGGCCTCTGCGCGGCCTCGCGCTGCAGTTATACAGACGGGAGCTTACGTCCGCGTGCTGGTATCGAATTGGTATAGATTAATGTCATTATTCCGGTAGGCCACGCAAGGCAGGTTCATAAATGGAAACAAGTTGCGCACAGAACTGTGGCGGCGCCAGAAAAAGACATAGCTCGCATTTTCTTTTCGTTATCCCTCGAGACTGGATGCACCAACCCTCACCGGGTTTCTTCTGCACCCAGACAGGTACCTGCCTGACGACCGATGGTTTGTGGCACGTACATGTTGACGGGATGAATACTCCTATTTGATCGCGGCGTTACATTCTCCTTCTGCGGCGTTGAATCCCCTAGCGCTGAGGCAAGGCGCGGTTCCTCTTGCGCCGAACCTGTTATCTTTGAAGCCTAAGGTCATGCTGGCAGAAGCTCGGTTGGTTTTCAGGTCGTGAGCGCTCCAAACTCCGCCACGAAGGTTTGTCTTTTCGATCCTGGACTCGACGACAATAGCGGCCAACCAAGCGGCAATCTGGGAGATCTGGTGATTCAACAAGCCGTCGACCGCGAGTTGCGCACGGCCATCGGCGATTTCTCACTCACCCGTTTGTCCACCCACCAGACCCCCACTCGGGAACTGCGCCGCGCTTTGGGCCAAGCGGACTTTATAGTTGTTGGCGGCAGCAACATCTTAACGAGCGAGATGAATAAGTATCGCCAGTGGGTAATCTCCATCCGGCACGCCTTCGCTGTGCGGCGGGCGATTCTGCTAGGCGCGGGATGGTGGAAGTATCAGAAACCGCCCAATCTTTACACGCGGCTGTTCCTTGAGCTTCTTCTCAGCCGCAAGCACACACATTCGGTGCGCGACGGCTACACGCTGGCCCAGTTAGCGTCCGTGGGGTGGAAGAATGCCGTCAACACCGGTTGTCCGACCATCTGGCCTTTGGATGGACGTAGCGAAAAAGACTATCCCGGGTCGAAAGCTAGCAATGTTTTGATGATGTTGACGGACTTCGCGCAAGATCTGGATGCGGACCGCCGTTTGGCCGAGATTGTTTGCCGGAGCTACGAGAAGGTCTTTGTCTTTCCGCAAGGCAAATACGACCGAGACTATTTGCGTAACTTCGAAATGCCTTGGACCATACTCGACCGCGACATCGACGCGCTGAACCGCTTTCTGGCTGCCACGCCTTCGCTGGACTACGTCGGGACACGTTTGCATGGAGGCATGCATTGCTTGAACCGGGGGATACGGAGTTTGATCCTCGAAGTGGACAACCGCGCCAAGGAGATGGGCCGCGATTTTGGCTTGCCCACAATAGCCCGCCATGACTTCGCAGCAATCGAAGCTTGGATCGAGCGAACCTCGCCTTTCCGGGTACGCTTGGATTCGCAGGCGATCGAGACTTGGCGGAGGCAATTTCGCAAGCGCAGCTCCGCGGACGGCAGGCGCGCTTAGAGTAAGATCCGCTCGATCTCATCGAGTGAAATCTCATCTTGCCGCCGGTCGTAAAGCTTCGTGGTGCGCGGGCTTTCATGCGCGGCGATATGCTGCGCCGTCTCGAGCTGGCCGCCGTTCTTCAGGTACGCTGTAATTCCGGTAGCGCGGAAGGTATGATTGCCGATGCGCGTTTTGATCCCCGCAGTCTTGGCGCGGCGCTGGATCATCCGGTAGGCGTCTTCCTGCCACATCCCGTTGGAAGTCAGGCGGCCGGTTTTGCCGGCGGCCGTCCGGAATAGAAACTCGTCCCTCTGTTCCGCGATCCCGGCGGCGGCAATGTATTCATCTAGGTACTGCTCAAGGCTGTGATGACAGGGCACGTCGTGCTCCTTGCCGCCTTTCTCGTGCAGCCGTATCCAGCCGCGGCGTCCTTGAACGAAATAATCCTTCACCTTCATCTGAAGAACAGCGTTGATGCGGGCGAAGCTGTAAATCATCACGCCGATGAGGGCGCGATCGCGCAGACCGATGAGGGTTTCGGTGTCGATGGATTCCAGCAAAGCCCGCGCCTCTTCGCCCTGCAGCACCGGCGTCTTGCCTTTCTTCACCACATGCTTGGGACCGCGCACGGAATGGGCAGGGTTGATGGTCAGAACCTGGCCGGTGACCAGCCAATCGAACAGCATTCGCAAGGCGGCGAGATGTTGCTTCACGCTCGGCGCGGAAAGATCCTTCGAGATGTCCTTCAAAAAGGCGGCGATGTGGAAAGCTTCTACGTCCTCGAGCCTGGCAAGACCGCGCTCTTCGCACCAGCCGGTAAAGCGCCTTGTGGCATTCAGATATGCCTTGCGCGTGTTGTCGTTGTGGATTTGAGCGGTGAAGAATTCGACGAAGCGCTTCTTGGCCGTGGTCGTCGGCGCGAAGAGCGGGGAAGGGGCGAGCTGGGCGGTAGGGGAGATGGTGATTTCGGTGCTCATGGATTAAATCCAATAGGGCGTTTCGGAGGAAGCGGTTCCGGGAAGCAGGTAGCCAGCTCTTGAAGGTATGGATCTGTAAAGGGGGTGCGGCGGGCGCGAAACTCATCGCGATGAAAAAATTCATTGTCATCAGTCGCTCCAAGAGCGTACTCCACGAAACATCGCTGGCTCTTGCTCCATTTGTGCAATGTGAGGTGATTGGGGTGCAGGCACTTCAAAGCATCGACGAGTTCACGGTCCTGGAGATCGGGAAACCAGTCTCTGAAGAAGAGCCGCAGATCGGGAACCGAAACGGATAGACCGTCTGGATCGCCCCGGTCTTCCAGAACGCGGCGAAGAATTTCATGTTCGATGTAGTGGTGGCGAAGGGCTTCCATAGTGTCTTATAAAGGACGTTATCAGACGTAGAGCGCATTCACAATCTCTTTAATGTCTTAACTGTGCCATAACGATATAGAATAGGTCACAGTGACAAATGCCACGCCAAAGTGAATGGTTGCAACACGTTCCAGCGGCCCTGGAAGCTTTAGAGCGGCTCCCCTGCCCTGTAGTGGACCGGGAGACTATCGAAAAACTCCTCCACTTGAAACGCCGCCAAGCCATCCGGCTACTGGCAGCTTGGGGCGGCTTTCAATCTGGCAAGGCCTACCTGATCGGCCGCGAAGATTGCCTGCTGCTGCTTCGCTCGATTCGCGATGGCCTCGCTTTCCAGCGCGACCGCTCCCGCCGTCGGCGCATTGGCCAGCTCGTCTCCTCCATGCGCGCGGACTGGCTCGCCCGACAGACCGTCATCCCCGCAACCCAGAAAAAAGTCAAGGGCCTGGAGGACCTCCCCACCACCATTCAAATCGACGACAGGCGACTCTCCATTCAGTTCCAGAATCACGAGGATCTTCTTACACAACTCCTAAGCCTGGTTCGCGCACTTGCCCATGTCTCAATTTAGATGCCCCTGTTAAGTTGAGACCCGGTACCGGGATCGACAAAAACCACGGCAAGTGTACGCTTCATGTACCAAATCATCCCCGCCGCACGCCGGCGTGACATGATCTGATCGGGTGAATAGACGCGCCAAGTGCGGCCTTGGCTCTGTTCGCAAACGAAGGTCGAGTGCTCTTCCACGGCGAGTTTCCGCTGCAAGGAACGCAAGTTGATCCGGGCGTTCGATTCCGAAAGACCCGCAAGTCGCGCCAAGGCAAGCATGCCGATTGTAATCAGGCGACTGCCGTCCAACTGCGCCTGACCCTGGTTCCAAAGCGCCAGATATACATCCTGCTCGGCCCGGCTGTGGCCATCAGCCGAAGTGGTAGCCTCGCGGATTGCGAAGCTGCGCTTACGCGCGGTTCCCTTCTCTGGGAACCCGGCAGCCTCTTTTAATATAGGAGGCGCGGTTAAGTTAACACCGGATATTGTCTTAGGTGTTGGTTTCTCTTGCGAGTAGCCCCCAAGAGTTGATTCCACAATCCGCGCCGACAATCCCGAACCCGATGTCGATCCAAGGCTGGTAGCTGGTGCAGGCACAGCTCCCCCGTAGGACCGTGGATCTAAGCTAGCAGGGGATTCTAAATTAGCAGGGGGTCTTGCCTTAAGTGTGGGGCCCGTTTCGCCCAACACAACGTCCACATTCTCCGAGGATGCGACAGCAACATCGGCATCTAATTTAAGTGCGGGGTCTAAATTGGAAGCCGGTTCTAATATAACTAGGGGGGTTAATTTAGGAGGGGCCTCGGTACCTCCCGTTGCTGGGCCCTCAACCGTCGCCGAACCGATCAGGGTATGCAACGCGCTCTTGAGATCGTTATCGGTGGGGCGCAGGAACTCCATTACATCGAAGTCCTTGGTGGGAGTCCTTCTCGCGCCGCGAGCGGGTTTCATCGCCTTATGCGCTTTCGGCCTCCGCCGTTTGACGGACAGGCGGTGCTTCAATCATTTCTGTGACTCGCTCAAAGGCCGCCAGATAATCCTGCGAGGCCTTAGAGCCGGGGTCGAATTCCAAGAGCGGCTTCCTCATCCGGAAGGCCTTATTGACGCTCTGATCCGTCCGCACCGCCGGAAGGATTGGAATCGAGAACATTTGGCTCATTTTCTCCAGACCCTGCATCACCAAGCCCGTTACGCTTAAGCGCTGGTCGACTTGGCAAGGCATTAGGCCCAGTCCGTTGATATCGGCCTTGATTAAATCATTCAAGAGCCGGATCATGTCGAAAGCAGCGTTGGCTCCATTCAGACTCAACAGATCCATGTTCACGGGAATCACGACATTGCGCGCATAGACCATGGCGCAGGTCTGCAATAGATTAATAGACGGTGACACGTCGATGACGACGGCGTCGTAATTTTTCTCGTAAGGCTCCAAGTACAACTTCAACGCCAACTCACGCACGACGGCGCCCGCCAAGGCAGACTCCGCTTGCACTGTGTCCTTATTCCCACAAAGGACATCGAGCTTCGGGGAGTAAGGGACGACGCACTCCTCCAAGTGAAACTTGTGCACTAGAAAGTGACTGAAGAAATGCCGGGGCTTTAGATTCAGCATCACGCCGACGCTTCCTTGGCTGTCGGTGTCGATCAGAAGCGTCCGGTATCCCCGTTGGGAAAGAAACCAAGCATAATTGACAGCTGCGGTGGTCTTGCCGACGCCACCCCGTTGATTCGCTACCACTAATCGCACCATGATTAAAGTAGAACCCGGTCCTAACTTAGGAGCCAACGGCGGGCCGCGCCCGACGGGGAATTCGTTCAATCCGTGCGGCTCGGGCTTTAATCTGTTCCACGTCCTGTGGACTCCAGATCCGATAATTGTTGGCCGGATTCCGGATGGGCTCGTCGATCCTTTCGTCTTTCAACCAGCGGTAAATCGTATTCAAGGAGACTCCTACCATGGAAGCCACCTGCCGGGTATTGAGGTGATGCCTTAGCATTCCAACTGCATTGTAACTTGGGTAGGGTTCGATTCCAATACTCAAACCCTACCCATTTCGCAAATTGAACCTTTTTAGCGTAGACGCAGAGTCCCCATCATTAATGCCTCATTGGCATCTTTCGCGCCGCCGAAAGCCTCTGGGCTCAGAATATGAACCTTCTTGCCACGCAACGCGAGCTGCCGGGCCAGGGAACGCCACGCCAATTGTCCGGCCGCATCCGAGTCCAAAGCTAAAACTACCGTGCGTGGCCGGACGCACCACTCGTGGCGCCAGCCCCTCACCCCAAAGATCGCCACAGCCGCCAAGCCTGGTGCCGCCGCCATCAGGCTTAGTGCATCAAACGGGCCCTCACAGACAAAGAGTTCCGATTCCTCCAGGGCGGGGAAGTTAAAATAACCCTTAGCGCCCGGCAGGTGATCGTGGCGCACCGATTTCGGCGCGCCATCGCCCAACGCCCGTCCATACAGGTTCACTAAGCGGTTTGCCGGACCCGTGTGAGGAACTACGAGCCTCCCAAAGAGCCAGTCTCGTATCGCATGCCCCGTCGCGTTGCGATGGGCCCAGTTTCCAGCAGCCGCATAACCTATGCGATGACGTCGGGCAAGCTCGAGCGGAATCTTGCGCTCTAGAAGGTACTCCTCGCCTAGGCTACCTGCTAAGGCCACCTCGTAAACTTTCAGTTGCTCCTCTAAGTCCGGAAGTCCTCCAGAACCCGATTCTTTCGAACAGGATGAAGCTGTTCTTGATGGCATCTCGGGACGGCCCGCTGGCGGCGTCCAAACTGTGCCACTCGAACAAGTTCCGCGGGCAACCCAATTTAGGCCCAAAGGCGAGGCTTCACCGGGAGAACGCACCACGCCAGGGGAACAGCCTGCTGCCCACCCGGCTGCGGATTTTGGTGATTTTCCGCCAGGATACTTACGCGCCCACTCCAAATAGCCCCAAACATCGCAAGCAAAGCAGTGGAAGCGGCCGCTCCGCCGGTCAACACGCAGGCTACGCTGCTGATCGCTCCCATGGAAGGGACAGTACGCTCGCCAACTTCGGCCGCCCTCGCCGCGAATCGGCTTCAGCAGGCTTAGCTCAGATTCCGTTAGTGTCTCGCCGCGCATGCCCGTTCACTCGTTACTACGATTTCCTGCATTTCTATTTGCCGCCCCGTATTCTCTTTCAGAGCTTTTCTCGAAAGACGCCCAGGTCAGGACGAAAGATCAGACGTAAGGACCCACAAGGGCCAAAGCGATTCTTGGCCAGTTTCATTTCCAGTTCCCGCGCCGCTAGCGAATTACCGTTGTCGTTCGGGTAGTACAGAAGACTGACGGTATCGGCGCCGTACTCGAGATCGCCGCTTTCCTTCAGGCTGTCCAAAGCTCCACTCCCACCCTTACCGTAATCGCCGCCGGCGCGGTTCTGGCTTGAAATCGCCAGCAACGGGCAATCCAGCCGCATCGCCAACTCGCGTAACTCGGCCGTCAACAAACTGACGTTCTGCCGCAATTGCTCGTATCCTAGGCTGTGCGCTGCCCGCTGTAGATAATCAAAGACAACCAAGCCTTGCGGCTCGCCCAGCGTATCCTTTTCCTTATATAACAGCCGCATCGCGTCTTCCACCTGAGAAACGCGTAGACGGCCATCTCCCTCAATGAAGTGCAAACGCCGGAAGACCTCTTGCTCCGCGCGGTGCACCTCTCGCAATTTCGCTGGCTCACCGTAACCACGCTCAATCTCGCCGGCTGCGACCGAAGCGCGCGAGCACAAGAGTTTCAGCAACAGATTCTTAGCGGCGTTCTCATATGTGACAAAAACGACAGGGTAGCCAGCGCTGGCAGCCTGCCAAGCGAACTGAAGGCACAAAGTCGTCTTGCCGGCACCGGGACCCGCAGCGATAACGTGCAAACCGGGATACCAGCCGTTAGTGAGCCGATCTAGGGAGGCAAGACCCGTCGACATACCCATAACGGCGTTACCCGTCTCCTTCCGTTTGGCCTGCCGCAGGTCTACCCAGTCCAGAACTTCACGGCCCAGTTCGAAAGCACTTTCCATTCTTAGCGGCTGCGTAGCGCTCCGTCTCAACTTATCCAAGCGCTTTTCCAACAACGCCAAGGCATCTGCAACTGGAACGTTTTCGTCGAAAAGCAAACTCGCCAGATCTTCTTGCAACTGGGCAAGCTCTCGACGGCGAGCAAGGTCCGTCAGTTTCTGGATAGCTGCTAAGAAATCTTCCTCGCTAAGCCTTACTTTACCCGCGCTGAATTCGCCGTTCTGAAACCGTGCGAAGCACTCAGCATGCGCAACGAAACATTTGGCACCGACTTTTGCTGCCCAGGACATCGCCCAAGCAGGGCGTGCTCGTAAAGTATCCAGAACAGCCAACTCTAGATCGGCGTCAACGAACTCGCTCGTAAGCTGATACTCAATCTTGCCCATGCGATGCAAAACCAACCTCCGGCCTGGCGAAAAGTAGCCGGGCATTCATTTCCCCGGCGTCGTATGACAAAGCCGGGGTCTTCTTTATTCTTACTCTGATTCAGTCTGTCATATCAATGATTTCAAAGGACTTGTAAGCACTTTTCCGCCAGGATAGCGACTACCTTCGGTATCGGTGGCGACTACCTGGCGACAGGATAGCGACTACGATATGACAGTATGGAAAAATAGTACATGCAGGACTATTAGGACCCGGTATCGTGCTATTAGCCCCAAGCTTGCAATGTCTTCCAATCGAAACCTCAAGTCGAGGAGTTAACTTAGCAGGGGGCTTTACTTTAGCTCCCCCTGTTAGAATTTCAAGGTCGTTTATGACTGCTCCTTGAAAACAAAGGGTTTATAGTACAAATAAAGCCAGGGTGAAGACTACTTTTATGACAAGCACATCCGGGTGAGAGGGCTTTAGACCGGCCGTTGGAGGAGCAATTCAATCCTTCTTCGGGTATCGTCCGGGGCTTGGCGCGTACCCCTTTCCAAGTGGCTATAGTAGCTTTGTGTAATGCCGAGCATCGCGGCCATCTCCGCTTGTGAGTGGGAGCGGTCCTTGCGCCAGGCGAATAAACGCGCGGCCAATGTCGAGGCTTCACTGACGCGGTTTTCCATACGTCCTGTCTGGGTGCCCGCAGGCAAGAATGACGTAGGGTTGGCGGGCGGCGCGGCAATGTTCTGATAGTGCTTCTGCACCACCTCCGGCATGGCGATTCGTAAACCCCACTCCATCCAATAGTCCTGCCAGTTGCGCGGTTCCCGAAAAGGAGATCCCATATTACGGTCCCATTGCCAAGACTCAATAACATGATCGCCCCGCAACTGGTTGAGTGCTTTTTCCAGGCGGTCCCGCGTTCGCTTGGGGTGCTCGGGGTCGACCGTTTTGCCGGCTGCTTCTAGCAGGGTGCGCACTAGGAAACTCCGGACGGGGCGGTCGTTAGACGCGTCATTGCGCCAAACCCAACTGAAGTAGCGGCTCAGCCGCTTCTCCCAGTCCTGGCGAATGCGATCGTATTGAATCGCTTTGGAACTCAACAGGGCTATCTGTCGGCCGGGGCCGAACAGAAAATGTCCGAAGAGAACGCCGGGCCGGACAAGGAACTCGTCGATCTCCATCGTCATGCCGCTCGCCGTGCGATTGCCCATGACATCAGTAATCACAAAGGCGCGGCTGCGGATCTCGCGTCGTTCTTTCTGCCTGGAATCTCCCTTGGGTAGCTCTAGATCGTAGATCAGCAAAAAGAGGGAGGAAATGTGCTGTATGGCCTGGAACAGTTGTTGCTTTTGTTCGGGGCGGAAGCCGCTAGCGCGACCGCCTTCGCCGCTTTTCGGTTTCAATCCGCGCATTTCGAGCAGTTGCTTGACGGTAATGCGGGCAAAATCGTTTGGGTCGCGCGCTTGCTGGATCCAAAGAGCACTCATCATGTCGAGAACATCGGCGTCAAGGTCATTTAGCTCGCTGACCTGATTCCACATGCGGTTTACCAGTTGCTGTTGCACGTCAGGCTCGCGATATGGATTGATTTCTAACTCCACGGGAAACAACTGAGCCTGGCCCTGGGTGGAACCGCGCTTGATTTTCGCGGTAGGCCAAGGCGAATCTTCCGAACTCTGGAAACTCCGTAGAGCCAGCGCCTCGCGTAGGGCGTGGTAGGGGAGGTTGTTCATAACGTAGAGATAGCTCGGCCCTGAACTGAATACCTGCAAGGGGATGGGCATCTCCGTGATCGTCTCGTCGACGCTGAAGCGTGGGCGCCAGGCTAAACCCGCCGCTTCAGACACGATGGCGGCGACATGGTTGCGGTGCATGGTTAGCAGTGAGCGGAGGAATAGCTTGACCGCACCGCGCTGACCGAGGCACTGGCGCCAGATCGAGTCGAGCTTGAGGTGAGAATTCTCGCGTACCGCGGCCGCCATTTCGCCGATCAAGGAGGCGGCTAGGGCAGGACCAAGTATGTCGGCCACTGCCAACCTAGCCTCACGGCCCAAAAAGGCGCTTTGCAGCGTTTCCACCCCGGCCAAACGCAAAGCTTCGTAATTCTCCTCAAGAATAGCGGCGCAGTGGTGGGCGAAGTCCCGAATGACCAGTGCCAGTCTTTCCCTTTCGCCGGGGTTGCCTAGAAACCAGAGGCGTCCATGATCAAGTAGTTGGGAGGCGTAATGAAAACGCTTCTCAGGGTTGATGTTCTCTGGCAGTAGGAGAAAGTTTTCTTTTCCGGGTTCGGGGCAGAGACGAACGACAAAGTAGCGCCTTTCGGCTGGCATGGCGGCTATTGTAGCAGCGGGGTTCTGGCTTTAACCGCCCCCGAGGACAACGGCCATACGGTCAATCATCGCAGATACCTCGAAAGCGGCCGGAAGATGAGAAGAGCGTTTGGTTGAGGGCTGGGGGTACAGCGGAAGCTCACGCCGGAGAAGTTCTGCCAGGGCTCCAGCGTCGCCCGGTGGAAAGAGATTCTGCGTGATCTCGGAGTTTCCCCCCGCCGAAGAAGCGAGCACTGTGCATCCACAAGCCAAGGCTTCGAGCAGCGAATTCGAGAGCGCTTCGCTAAGGCTCGGGAGAACAAAGAGGTCGATCGCGCGGTACCAGGGCGAGGTTTCCTTCTGCGTCCCGGCGAAGTGAACCCGTCCAGCCAAGGCGTCTTTTTCAAGGCTGTGGCGCTCGGGGCCGTCACCCACAATCAGCAAGTGCGCACGGGGAAAATCTGGCGCAACCATAACGAAGGCGTCAAGTAAGGTTCGGAGACCTTTTTCAGGACGCAGTGCGCACACTACGCCTATGGTGATCGCATCTTCAGGAAAAGGAAGGGAAGCGCGGGCGCCTAAAGGTTGAAAGGCGTTCGTATCGATGCCGTTGTAAACCAACTCGATCTTCGCCGCCGAGATACGATGATCCTTTTCCAGTTCATCTCGCACGGACTGGCAATTGACGACAATCCTGTGCGCTAGCCGGTCGCTGAATTTCTGCCAGGGACGGAGTTGCGGTGGCGTTAAATCGAGGTGGGCGCGTTGGCTGGCCAATACTAGCCGCGTTCCGGCCAGTCGCGCCCACGGCACAGCGAAGATTTTCGAAGGCAAGTCAAAAGCGAGCATGGCTTCGATTCGGTGCTTGCGTAAGTATCGCCAAAGGTCAAATCCAGAAGTAAGTGGATCCGCGGAGGCGAAGCTGCGGATAGGGAAGACAGGCGATGCGATGCCTGCGTCGGCCAACTCCGCGGCGCGCATGCCTCCAGGCCGCATGGTCGCCACGTGGATGGTCCATCCGCGACGATGCAGCCCCAGGGCGGCAGTGGCGCACTGACGCTCGCTGCCGCCCTGGGTGAGCTCTTGAACCATGAAGAGAACGCGGCGCGGCGAATGTGGTGTCATTTCCAGAAGCCTTTGGGCCCACGCCAGAGGTAAGACACCGCCTGGAGTGTGGCGAGCATTAACACAACAAACGAACGCGCCGCGCCTGGCCGCAGCGCTAGCAGAAGTATTACCCCTTGAGCGGCTACCAACCACCAGACGTGTTGCGCGAGGCTAAGCGCCGCGATTCCGATTAAGGCGAAGGGTAAGAACAGCCTCGCGAACTTGTGGCTCAAGAAGTGAAAAAGCATCCTATTGCGCGTTGTAAGCAGAGGCGGGAAGGCACCCAGCAGTTGGTAGTTTCCGGCGAGTGTGCGCACTTTGCGTGAGAACTCGTGCGAGAGCGCCGCAGCTTCGTCCCAAGCTTGCGCCGCAGGTTCAAAGACAACGCGATATCCGGCAAAGAAAGCCTGCATGGGGAAATGGACGTCGTCGAGGATGGTGTCTGGGGGCAGTGGCTGGCAAAGGTCCTTACGTTGCGCGTAGATCGCCCCCGTGGCCCCGATCACCGAATCGATACGCGATTGTTGGCGGCGGAGGAACTTTTCGTAACGCCAATACAGACCGCTGATCGCCTTGCCTGTTGTGCTATCGCGGATGAATAGTTCTCCAGAGACACAACCAACGCGTGGGTCAGCAAAATTGGCGATTAACTCGCGCAATGCTCCTGGAGCGAATGGCTGGCGGACGTCAGTAAAGAGCAGAATCTCGCCGCCGGCCGCCGTCAACCCTCTGTTGAGCGCGCTCCATTTTCCTTCGCTGGGGCCGCTCAATACATGAATGCGGGCATCACGAACAGCATAGGCCCGTCCGATTGCCGCCGTGGCATCTGTCGATCCGTCGTCGATGACGAAGATTTCTAGGAGTTCCCGTGGATAGTCCAGGGCTAACAAATTATCCAATTTCGCCGGCAGGTATTTCTCCCCATTCCGCACGGCCAGCAGAATACTGACGCGGCGCGGAACGAAATTCTTGGATACAGGCGACTCGCGTAGGCGAGCCCAGAAGCCTAAAAGCGCCGGGTAAAAGGCAAGGACGTACAAAACAAAGCCAATGAGCAGCCAGAGCATTGCATTTAGAGTTGGGGATCCGCTCCTTCGAGGAAGAAGCGGCGGCCCCAGAGTTCAAAGGTGAGCAAACGCCAGACGCGGTCGGTTGTGTCTTCGCGCCCAGTGCGCGCCAGAAGGTCTTGGATGGCGGCACGCGGCAAGGTTTGCGAAACGAAGCCTCGCGGGTCGAGCAGCAAGGCCTCGACTTTCAAGCGGTGTGGGCCGGCCAGCCAATCGCGAATTGGCGTGGGGAAACCCATTTTCGGGCGCGTGGCGATTTCTGGTGGGATCAGATCGCGCACGGCGCGCTTCAAGATGGATTTGGTCTCGCCCCCAGGGCCGAGTTTATCCTTATCCGGCAATGCTGAGGCTAAGGCAACGAACTCGTGGTCGAGGAAAGGAACCCGGCTTTCGATGCTCGTCGCCATGGACATGCGATCCTGCTTTCGCAATAACTCCGCCAGATACGTCTTCTGGTCTGCATAAAGCAATCGTCGCAGCAGCGTGGCGTTGGGATGGGTCTCGAAGTAAGCGCGATATGTGGAGTATGGATCAGCCTTGGCTGCGGGCAACAGCCGGTGGATGGCGTCCGCAGAAAAGGCGCCGTAATAATTGTCAAGATAAAGGCTTTCGAGATTGAGCTCGCGGCCGAGGATGGTATGGCCGAGTTTGCGCCGCAGATCCGCCGGAAGCAACGGCCCGTGGCAGATCGCTCGGCGGATAACGGCGCGCACAGAAGAGGGCAACATTCCGTACTGGGCCGCTAGAGCGCGGTCTCGATCATAATGCTGGTAGCGCCGGTAGCCGCCGAAAATCTCATCGGCTCCTTCGCCCGTTAAGACCACCGTTACATGCTCGCGCGCCAAGCGGCTCACAAAATAGAGAGGTACGCTTGATGGCCAGGTGATGGGTTCGTCTTCGTGCCAGACTAGCCGCGGAAGTTCGCTAAAAAACTGAGCGTGCGAAATGGATACTTCGTGATGTTCAGTGCCTAGCGCAGCGGCGGTTTGCCGGGCATACTGGAGTTCGCTGTACCGGTTCTCGGCGTAACCGACGGAGAAGGTTTTTACAGGCCCGGTAGCAAAGCGCTTGACCAGTGCGGCAATAGTGGAAGAATCGACGCCGCCCGACAGAAAGAGACCGAGCGGCACGTCGCTCATGAGACGTAGTTCGACCACACGCGCCAATTCGGCGGCTACTTCCTCCGGCGCCCGCCGACTATCTTCAAGCGGTGCCGGAGCGTCCCAGTACCGCTCGATCTCCAATCGCGGAGCCTCACCGACACCTAGGCGCAAACGCAGCCAGTGGCCCGGAGGTAAGGCGCGAATGTTTTCGAACATCGTGCTCGCCCCGTCGAGATATCCAAAGGACAGATACTCGGCGAAGGTGGAAGCGTTGGGATTGGCGGAGACGGCCGGGTGGGCGAAGAGCGCCTTGATTTCGCTGGCGAAGACGAAGTTTTCGCCGTCCCAATAGTAGTAGAAAGGCTTGATGCCGAGACGGTCGCGCGCCGCGAAAAGCTCGCGCTTCGCGCAGTCCCAGATGGCATAAGCAAACATGCCGCGGTAGCGGTCGAGACTTGCCGGGCCATACTCCTCGTAGGCATGAATCAGCGTTTCGGAATCCGAACGGGTTGTGTAGCGGTGGCCTGCCTTCTGTAGGGCCGGGCGGATGGAGGCATGATTGAAAACCTCACCGTTGTAGGTAAGCCAGAGCCCGCCGTCTTCGTTCCTCATGGGCTGCGCGCCGCCTGCCAGATCGACAATCGCGAGACGCAGGTGTCCCAAGAAGGCGTGGTCGTCATGCCAGTGGCCGCGGCCGTCGGGGCCCCGATGAGCCAGCAAGTCCATCATCCGGGAAAGGTGCCCGAGCCAGGGAGATTCCTCAAGTGGCTTTGTGCTCACAAAGCCCGCTATGCCGCACATGATCTAGCGGAGAATTCCTGGAGCGGGGACGCGGGCAGGGAAGGGGAGGGACTGCACGCCAGCCAGTGAAGCGGTCGAGCCTGTTGGCCTCTGGCCGAGTTCCTGTTGAGCGCTCCGGGCGAAGGCGGCGATCCAGCAGGACAACACCGGGACGGAGGCTCCAAAGGGAACGTGCTCGAAGAAGAAGAACACACACGAACTTATGAGCAGGAGACGCATGACAAGCGCGAGATTCCTGACCTCCTCAGCTTTTTCGTCGCGACGGGCCGCCGTATACCGTTCCAGCCGCCGCAGGTCCCGCCAACAGGTGACCAAGATCGCCAGAAATAGCGCAAGCCCGGGAAAGCCGATCTCGCTCGATACCTGCAAATAGGTGTTATGCGTGCCCAGCCAAGCGCCTTTGTTCTGTCCACGATCCACGCTTAAATCGTTTTGCGCCACGGAGAACATTCCGGGACCAACGCCGAAGATAGGATTCTGGATGGTGAGAAGCGCCGCGTCCTTGAGTAGTTGCAACCGTTGCTGGCTTGAGCCTTGCGCTTTGAGAAGCAAGTCCTGCTCTTCCATGCTGCGAGCTTTTTCAATGGTGTCCCGGGAGAGGAAGGTTAAATAGCGGCTGCGCATTTCCGGTGGCAGGGCGAGCAAAAACAGGGCTGCTAAAAGCGGACCCGCCACGAGCAGAAAAATTTTCGTCGTCATTCTAGCCCGCCAGAAAACGGGCAGGAACGTAATGATTGCCGTAATCATCGCGCCGCGTGAGCCGGTCTTGAGAAGCATCAAGAACAAGAACGCGATCACTCCGAGCGAAACGGCGCGGACGGCCATCGAACCGTTGCGGTTGAGCAGCGGGTACAGCCAACATACACAACCGTACAAGATCGCCACCGCATAATCGTTCGGATTCGAATAAGTTCCCTGATCGAGGATGAGGCGCCCGTCCAGGCTGCGGCCCATAAAAAGGCCTAAAACGCCTGCCACTAGGAACGCGAAGCAGAGAACCTTGACGATCCGCAGCGCATGGGCGCTCGACTGTACTAAGCAGGCAACGATAAAGCCCGCCATCAAGGAGCGGCTCCAGACCTCTTTCAGTAAATCAAAGCTCCCTCCGCGCCAGACGCTAAACGGCGTACAAATCAGAAGCCAAGCGGTAAAGACGATCAAGAGCTGCATGACCCCCAGGCGCAGGCCGCTCATCGCGCCGCTGGCCAGAGCGATCAATAGAGAGATCGACGAGAAGATCAGCGGTAAGTGGAGGGAACCGAGCCAGAAGTCCAACACGCGCGAGAAAAGAAAGAACAAGAAGACCGAAAGAAAGAAGATTCCCAAACCGGAGAAAGGGTTTTCGGCCGGTGCGCCGTTCCGCGAAGGCAAAGGGGCAGAAAATACGCCTTGGACCGGTGGTTGCCGGTCGAGAAGAGGGTTTGGAACGGGAAGCGCCGTTCCCGCGCCCGGAGACAAATTCTGCGCGGCCATGACCTGAGGGACACGACCACTCGCGAAAAGACTCACCTTCGCAGTTTATCATCCGCTGTCAGATCGATAGACGTGCGCAGAGTCAGTGGCAGCCGCGCTTGTCCGGCGAAGCACAAGGCCGGCGCCTCGTGCTTCTCTCCAAACTTGCAGGAGCGGAAGGAAAGTTCCGGCCTTAAGCGGAGGGAGAAACCGGGATGCGCCGAGGGGTGCAAACGCCGCGCCGCTTCTGGGCTGGCGAAGTGCCAGAAGATCTCGAGTTTCCGTGGCCCCTGGGGGCCCTCGAAGGAGTCCTCGACAGTCAGATGTTGACGGGCGGCGTCCCAAGAAAGACGGCGCCGGTGGGTAAATCCGTTCGCCTCGAACTCGGCGGTGGCTTCGCCCTCTTTACTGGAGAGCAGCCGGCTCACCCCCGGCTGGCTCCAACGGAAGGGTCCGGCCGGCATGGCCTGTTCGAGTCCATCAATCCGCGCCGTGTTGTGCATGGCCGAGGAACGGAATAACTCGCGCAAGGCAGTGTCGCCGACGTAGGTGAACGTTCCGGGATCGATCAGGATTTCGCGCTCGGCGCGGCGTGCAACCACGCTCAAGGCGTCGGCGTGGGAGTGACCGGCCGAACCGCGGGCGAAAGGTCCGGCGTCAAAGAGGATTTGAACCGGGCCATTGGCGAGAAAGACGAGACCCGCGTCCGGGAAAAGCATAGGCGTGTCTTCCAGGCGAGGCGCGCCGGCAGGCCAGAGGCGCGCCAAGGTATCGCATCCGAAGCGGCTGTGTTCGGCGAAAGGATGGTACAAGCGCCCGCCGTCGTCATCTCCGAGGAAGGGAATTTCTCCGGCTTCACCGAGCAGCGCCCGCAAGAAAAGGCCCATGCGCTCAAGGACGCTGAAACATTCGCGCGGTAGTGGTTCGAGGTGGTGGTGCAGGAGGAAGAAATCGAGGGCGTAGATGTGGTAATAAGTCGATTGCTCGAAATAAGCGCCATCCGGAAATACTTGTTCCCGCAGGCAATCCAGCGTGGCGGCGCGGCCACGCCGCTTCCAGTCCCGCCGGTTGAAGAAAAGGCCAAGAGCGTGTAGGGCCACCGCCTCTCCGAGCAAGTGCGTATTCGGCGAGAAGTAGGTTGAGAGGTTTTGGTGCAGATGGGCGCCGTGTGCGTATAGCATAGACAGGAAGCCAGGAGGAACGGCGGCAGCCGAGTACTTCCAGACATAGAGCCAACTGATGGCGCGAAAGGCCACCTCCAAGGCGCTGGTCCAGTTGATGCCCCGGTGGACTGGGTTGGCGTTGATCCAATCGGCAAGCAAGTTGCACAAAGTTTCATGCTCGCCACGCGAGGCGAGTACGGCCAGCTCCTGGTGCCGGTTTCGATCCCATATGTTCTTGTGGTCGCCCGCTCGCGCCGCGTCGAGATAGGGAATCCGGCGGAAGTAGGAAAGCCCCGTTTCGCGTCCCGATACACTATCGCGCCGCCACGGGACGGGGGGTAGGGGAAGCGGCAAATCCCTTTCGACGGGAGGCAGGCAGGGCAGGGCAAGCGCTTGGGGTGGCCCGCCCGTCCAGCGCGGCGGACGCAGCCAGTAGAGGATGTTCGCCGCCTCCTGTCGGAGCCGGAAAAGGATTTCCGCGGTTGAGCGCATGCATTCGGCCACCGCCGTCTCCGTATTCTACACTTGCACTAATGTGGATCCTGGACTTCCGGTGCCACGCGCTTCCGAAGCGCCGTACCGGCGAGATTGCTGTCGAGCGTTCGGTTTGACCGAATCCGCTCCGTCCGCCGGCTATTCCGGTCTGCGCCGGCAGGCAACGTGGTTGTTAGCTGCCAAGGTGATCGGTTTCGCCTGCAACCTTGCCTTGCCCTTGATGCTTGCGCGTGCCTTATCGCCGCGCGAGTACGGTCTCTTCAAGCAAGCTTTTTTGAGCGTTACGACTTTGTTGAACGTTCTGCCGCTGGGCGTGGCGATGAGCGCTTTCTACTATCTGGCGCGCCTGCCGGAACGCCGCGGCCAGACCGTCTGGAACATAGTTCTATTCCAATCTTTCGCCGCCACTTTGGGAGCCTTGGCCTTGGCTCTATGCCCAGGCCTTTGGCATTTCTTCTTTCCCGGCAGTCCGGAACTCGCCGCGCGCGGCGGGACGATTGGCTTACTGCTCTGGTTGAGCATGTTTGGAGCCTTGTTGGAAATCCTGGCCACGGCTAACCAGGAGGTAAAACTTTCCACGGCGTTCATCATCGGTTCGCAGGCCGGCAAATCCTTGCTCATGGCGGCTGCGGCGGTCTGGCGTCCGAATCTGGACACGTTGCTGAGCGCCGGTCTCACCCAAGCCGCCTTGGAGACGGCGGTTCTCTTCTGGTATTTGCGGCGCACATTTCCCGGTTACTGGCGGAGTCTGGATCTGTCGTTCTTCGGCGGACAGATCCGCTATGCCGTTCCGCTGGGCTTAGCGGGACTCATCTATGTGGCGCAGACTGACCTGGCAAACTACTTCGTGGGTTGGCGCTATGGCCCAGCGGCATACGCCGTCTACGCGAACGGTAACTTTCAGATTCCGCTGATCGGCTTGGTGCGGGACTCCCTTTCTGGCATCCTGATCACGCGCATGAGCGCGCTTGAGGCGCGCGGCGAAGCCAGAGCCATAGCGGCCTTAGGCGACGCCGTCAGCCGGCGGCTGGTACTGCTATATTTCCCGGCTTCAGCTTTTTTCTACTACTATGCCGGGGAACTGATTCGGCTGGCCTACGGAGCGCAGTACGGAGATAGCGTGTCCGTTTTCCGAGTGGCGATTCTAGCTTTTCCCATGCAAGCGTTTATTTACGATCCGGTTCTGCGCGCTTACTCGGAGCAGCGGTATTTCTTGCTGCGCTTACGCCTTGTCACGTTGCTCGCCCTGGCGGGTGCGCTGGCCTTAGCCAGCCGCCAAGGCACGCTGGAGGCGGCCATGACAGCAGTGGTTTGTGTGCATATCGTCGAGCGCGTGGTGTTGCTATACAAGGTACGTGTAATTCTTGGTGTGGATACCTGGGCCGGAACGCGGGATCTCGCCATGCACTCGGCCAAGACCGCGTTTCTGTCGCTGTCCTTGCTGCTCGTGCTGGAACTGTTCCAGGGCGCTTTTGGAACCTGGCCCGGCTGGGCCCGGCTCGCGGCTGGCGCAGCCGTTTTCGGAGCTTTGTTTTTGATTGTGGGATTGGTCAGCGGATTGATTTCTCGCGACTTTCTTCGCTGGAAACAAGAGGTATGATCGGGGTTTGCAGGCATTCCCCTCTCTCCAAGGTCCCCCACCGTTGGTCAGTGTTGTCATTCCCGCTTACCGCGCGGCAGCTTTTATCGGCGAAACGTTGCGCTCCGTGCTCGAGCAAAGTTTCCGCGACTTCGAAGTTATTGTGGTTAACGACGGCTCTCCCGATACGGCGGAACTGAAAGAGGTTCTCCGCCTATTCGAAGACGAGAAGCTGCTGTATTTGGAACAGGATAACGGCGGACCAAGCAGGGCGCGCAACGCCGGTATCCAAGCGGCGCGCGGAAAGTACGTGGCGTTTCTAGATAGCGACGACATCTGGGAACCGGAATACTTGACCCGTCAACTGGCCGAGTTGGATGCTCAGGGCCTCGATCTCGTTTATTGCGACGCAAGTTTCTTTGGCAGTAGTTTGCCGCTCGAGCGATCGGTCATGGAGAAGAACCCCTCGCGAGCTCCTGTCACTCTACTGCGGCTCATTCGCCAGGAAGCCGTGGTGATTACCAGTTGCGTCGTCGCGGACCGGGAACGTTTGGTCGCGCTCGGTGGCTTCGACCCAGCCGTCAGGGGGCCGGAGGATTTCGATTTGTGGCTTCGTTTCGTTAGGGCGGGTGGGAAGGTTGGCTTTCATGGCGCAGTGCTCGCCCGCCGCCGTCTCCATGGGGAGTCAATTAGCAGTAACGCGCCGGCCATGTTTTTGGCGGCGGCTCAGGTGCTGGAGCGCTTCGTTTCAATTCCAGGTTTAGCCTCCGAGGCGGTGGAAGCCGGAAGCGCAAAGATCGAAGAGTTCCGACACCAAGCGGTTTGGTTCGCCGGCAAGACCGCGCTCGATACCGGGCAGATGCGCGAGGCGCGCCAGGCATTCGCCGAGGCTCACGCGTACCGGCCGGGAATCCGCTCGCGAGTCATGTGCCTGATCTCCAGCTTGCCAGACCCGCTAGCCTTGCTCATTCACCGCGCTTGGAGCAGGCTTCTGGCAATCAGAATATCCGTGCTTCGCGCTATCGGCGGCCGGACGGCTTGATACGAAGACGAGGCTCGAGCCGGACCGGTTGATATCCTAGGCAATGGGGTCAGTGAAAGGATTTCCGCAAGTGGACATGGAAAGCGTAGTTGCGATAGCGCGCGCTTCCCTTGCTGAATACAGCGAACTTGCCCGGCCGGTTCCCGCACCGGAGTTGTCTAGTCAGGCTGCCAGCACCGTGGCCGGCGCCGCGCTGCGGGATCTATTCCGAAACTGGAAGCTGGATGCCGCCCGCTTCGGACGGTGTGATTGGAATCCTTTGGCCGAATGGATTCCCGCCGGTTCCCGGGTGCTTTTGAAGCCCAACTTCGTTCTCCATGAAAACCAAAGTGGTGCGGGCCTGGAGTGTTTGATTACGCACACCTCCTTGATCGAAGCAGTTCTGCGCTACGTGGCCTTGTGCCGGCCCGGCAAGATCGCGATCGGGGACGCGCCCTTGCAGGGCTGCGATTTCGAGAAGTTACGCAAGGACTCGGGGCTCGATACGGTCTTGGCCCGGCTTGAAGAGTCCGGCATCGATGTGAGCGTGATTGACTTTCGAAGAACCATCCTAGAGGGAGGCAGAGCTGGAGGCCGCCTGCGTGAGGGAGGCAGGGACCTGGACCATTTCGTACTCTTCGATCTTGGGCGCGCGAGTCTTCTAGAAGAAGTGAGCATGGACGCGGAGGCCTTCCGGGTAACCATGTACAATCCCGACCTGCTGCGCGCAAGACACGCCCCAGGCAAACATCAGTATCTGATTGCGCGAGAAGTGATGGAAGCCGATGTGGTGATAAATCTGCCCAAACTGAAGAGCCACAAGAAGGCTTGCCTGACGGGCGCCCTGAAAAACATGATCGGCATGAACGGCAATAAGGAGTTTCTGCCCCATCACAGGAAAGGGGGTTCCAGACGCGGGGGCGACTGCTACGCGGGCGGCTCATGGTTTAAGGACAAAGCGGAGACGCTCCTGGATGTGGGAAACCGGGCCAGGTCCGGCGCCACACGCGCGGTCTGCTTTCGTGTTGCCGAGATACTCACTAAAGCCGCCTCCCTCGGCGGAAACAACCGGGATTTGGAGGGCTCTTGGCATGGTAACGACACAATCTGGCGCACGTGTCTGGACTTGCAGAGAATCTTGTATTACGGCGGCGCGGACGCTCTACTGTCGGACCGGCGGCGCCGGGTCATTCATATTTGCGATGCGATTGTGGGAGGGGAAGGGGAAGGCCCCTTGGCGAACACACCGGTTCCTTCACGGTTCCTAACGGGCGGCCTGAATTCCGCCGCCGTGGAGTGGGTGAACGCCCGCCTGATGGGCTTCGATCCAGAGAAGATTCCGTTGCTGCGGCATTCCTTCGATTCGTTCCAGTATCCATTGGCGGGCTTCGCCCCGCATGCCATCGAAGTCCGGGATGGCGGCGAAACGAAAAGGCTGGAAGAGATTGGTCCGATCGATGGCCGCAGCTTTTTGGCGCCGGCTGGCTGGCAAGGGGCATGCGAATTACAGATGGCCGCCTATGACGCCACGTTGGTTTAGCCGGATTGTCTGGCGCCGCTACATAGGCAGGAACGCCAGGTCCTGGCGAGAACTCGAGGACTTCGGAAGCTGGGATCCGCAGCGGCAAAAAAAAGATTTGGCGGCAAGACTGCTGACCCAGATCCGCTACTTCGGCCAAAGGGAAGATGCGTTGCGAGAATGGAAGGAAGCAGCTCGCGTCCGGACACCGGAAGAGCTATGGGCCATTTGGTCCGGCCTTCCTATCCTGTCCAAACGGGACTTACAGACGCGTTTCCCGGCGCGCGAGATGGGAAGCCGTTTTGGGTTGCGTGGCGCGGTGGGCTCCACGGGAGGCTCCACCGGCGAGCCGGTCCACTACTTTCACGATTCAGGAATGTTACGCAGCTCGATGGCGGCTGCGATCTACACTCAGATCCGGATGGGTTGGGTTCCTGGCATGCCGCTAGTGATTCCTTGGGGATCGGAACGCGATATCGGACGGCAGGTTTCCTTTCGAAGTCGTCTCTATGACGCTCTGCGTAACGAGCACCTGCTAGACAGCTACCGGATGAGCGACGAAACGGTGGATCGTGCAGTGTCCATCTGCGAGCGGCGTCAACCGGTGGCTATATACGGCTTCACCTCGATACTCGAGCATTTGGCGCGACGTGTGGTGGAGCGTGGTATCGCTGTGCCGCCCGGTTGCGTGCGCGTGGCCTGGAACGGCGGTGAAATGCTCTACGCCGAACAATCGGAATTGTTTCGCCGCGCCTTTGGCGTAGGAATTCTAAACCGCTACGGGGGACGTGAACTGGGAGCGATGGCGTGTCAATTCCGGGAAGGCGGTCCACTAGAAGCGTTGCGTCCTTGGGTGCTGCTCGAAGTGGTTGATGAGGAAGGCAAGCAAGTAGGGCCCGGCGAGAGCGGCAGATTGATTTGGACAAGCACCGTCTGCCGCGGTACGCCATTCCTCCGCTATGACATCGGAGACCTTGGCAGCTACCGGCCCGCCGATGCGAGCGAAGCGGGTATCGGCGCACTCGCGCGGCTCGAGGGGAGAGCGTCCGGCCTATTAACCTTGCCGGACGGGCGTCGCATCAATAATATTTATTGGAATCACTTCTTCAAAGAGATTGAGGAGGTAAAACAATTTCAGGTAGAGCTGCGCGCCGATGGCTCCATCTTGATTCGTCTTGCTGGCGGCGGCTTTAGTCCCGAACGGGATCGCGAAGTCCGTTGCTTACTACGACATTTTCTCACCACAGTTCCCTTGGAGCTCGTCTGGGTTGACGCCATTCCCAAAACAGCTCAAGGCAAGCTGGTGCAAGTGATTCGGCAAGGCAACTAGGATTTCTCGCTAGGTCTGAGCGGAGTTGGGAAGGCCGGGCAAGGCCACGACATGGAACTCGCCCGCGACGACCTTATCCCTTGGCGTAAACGGCCCGCCCATTAGATCCTCGAATCGATACCCATGCGCGGACAAGGCCCGCAGAACGGCTTCCTGCGCGGCGACCGAATGCAATTCGCACAAGATTACTGGGCGATGCCGCCGCAAGGTTTCTTGCGCGCCGTCGAAGAGCACCGCTTCCTCGCCCTCGATGTCCACCTTCAAGAACTGCGGCGCGTCGTGAGTCGCGACGAAGCCGTCCAAAGTTGAAGTCATCATCCGCAGCACCGGCCATTCGTTCTGTGGGCCCTTGGCGATCCCCGAGCCATAGGCCGCGCCCGTGACCGCGAACTCGACCTCCCGCACGCTGCCGCTTAAGGGTGACTCCACCGTCTCGATATTCTCAAAGCCGTTGGCGGCGATGTGCCGCTCCATCTCGCTTCGCGCGTGGGGAGCGGGTTCGAATGCATAAACCCTTTTCGCTCGTTTGGCCATTAGCAGGGAAATGTAACCGATGCTTGCGCCGATGTCGTAGCAAACCATACCGGGCCGCACCAACCGCTCCACCGCGGCCAGGGTTTCGGATTCGTAAACGCCCCGCAGGTGTGCATGGGAGGTGTGTTCGCTGGGAGCGAGACGAATGCCTGCCATCGGCCCGTGGGGAATCGTAACATTTTGCTTACCCACTAGGGACGCGAAAAGCCTTGTCGAGGCGGTGTGCAGGGCACGATTGGAGTGAAGGAAACGCCGAACCGGTTCGGGGACGCCCTTCGCGGCGGCAATGGCCAGACTACGCAACATTCCCTATGAGCGTAGCAGGCTAATCCATGCATGCCACGCTTCGCCGGTTTAAGCGGCGCTCGCAGCGGCCGCCGAAGGCAAGTCCAGCGCCTCTTCGTAGGCGCGCTGCGTCGCGGCCGCCATCTTCTCCACCGTGAACATGCGTTCTACGCGCTCCCTTCCGGCTGCTCCGTAGCGAGCGCGCAAATCTCCGTCGGCCAGCAAGCGGTTCAAGGCTGCCGCCAACTGCGCGGCGTTGCCAGGGTCCACTGTCAAGCCCGTTTCGTTGTGTAGGCTCACGAAAGGCACACCCGAGTCGATCGCCGTGTTAACCACCGGCTTACCTTGCGCCATCGCTTCCAGCTGCACTAATCCGAATGCCTCGCTGCGTGCCACGCTAGGGAAGGCGAAAACGCTCGCCGCCGCGTAGAGTGCCCGTAAATCTTCGTCAGAAACCTGACCGGCCAACGTCACTCGCTCGCGCAAGCCATGCCGCGCGATCGTCGCCTCGAATTCGCCGCGCAAAGGACCGTCGCCCGCCAGCACCAGATGACCGTCCACGTTCCGCATCGCTTCCAGTAAATGCTGAAACCCTTTGTAGTAAATGTGGCGGCCCGTGGCGAGTACCATGTTGTAGCCGTAGCGCTTCCGGAACTCCCGGACGCGTTCAGGGTCCGCCTGCCGCATTTTGCCAGTGTCGATGCCCAGCGGCACAACACGGCAATTGGCCTGGAATCTCCGCAATACCGGCGAACTCTCCACATAGTTGGGCGAAGTCGCCAGAATCGTGGCGCGCCGCAACGCACGCTCAAGAACCGGCTGGAATAGTCCCCCCGTGAGCTTCTGGCGCACGATGTCGCTGTGATAGGTGATAACAAGCTTAGCCTTGTTTCCACTGGCCAAATATGCCAGTAGCGCCAGAGGATTCGGCCAGTGCAGGTGAACGATGTCGGCTTTAGATTGCCGGATACGGCCCACCAATTCCGGATTCACCGGATTAGCCAGAACATGCATCGGCGTGGCGAGGCGCGTCACGTGCACCCCATCCACGTTCTCGGTGATGGTGCGTCGTCCGGTCTGGGCGACCAGAACTTCCAGTTCGACGCGATTCTTCAATTGGCCGCATAGGTCCGCCAAATGCGTCTCCATGCCTCCCCGATGTGGCGGATAGTATTTGCCGACTTGCAGAACTCTCATCGCTTCAGCGCTGTTTCCTTAAGTCTATTAAGGCAAAGTACCGATGTCGAGGTAAGAGAACCTTTAGCTCAATATTCCGGTGAGGTACTGGTACCGTAAGTCCAGTGCCTTTGCCACTTGATCCCAGCGATAGCGCTGGGCAGAGGCGCGGCTGCGCTCCCGTAAAGTATTCCAATGGTTAAGGTTATGCTCGCGGAGAGCGAGTAGTTCTAGCGCTTGGCGGCTCCAAGAAGAGATATTCTCTAAATCGCAATAAAAGGCGGCATCTCCTCCGACCTCTTGCAGGACTGGGATGCGGCTGGCGACTAAGATCGCTCCGCAAGCCTGGGCTTCGGCTACCGGCAAGCCGAATCCCTCGTAGCAGGAAGTCTGGAGCACCAAGGCGGCCTCGGCATAGAGCGCGGCGAGCTGACCGGTGTTCAGAAAGGGAGCGGCGTGAACCGCCTTCCCAACACCCAGTTGATCGGCCAGTCGTGCTTGTTCCGGGCTTAGCCCTCCGCCTACGCGGACCAAACATAGACGCGGGCGTTGCGCGCGCAGCGCAGCGAATACGCGCAGCAGGATGTCGATGCGTTTGCGGGCTATCGTGCTGCCCACGTGCAGGAGATAGGGCGTATCGCCCACGCCGGTCTGGGCCAGCCATTGACGGCGCCAAGAGAGCGCCTCCGCCGGCGGGGTAAGGAAATAGCTATCGCAGACGCCGTTTGGCGTGACACTCAAGCGCTCCGGAGCAATCCATCCGGTTTGCCGCAGATCCTGAGCCGTCGTTTCACTCACGCAAGTTACGTGCGCGGCAGCTTGCATGCCCTGCAGGATGCGGCGGGTCATCAGGCGGAACCAAGGCGGCCGCGGTTCCGGATCGTGCGGAAATAAACAACGAAAGGTGTCCAGGTCGTGGCAGGTAACCAGACAACGATGAGCAGGTAGGGCGTGAACCAATTGGGCGTAACTGTGGTCGATTACGTGGAAGACATCGAAGCCGCGCACCAGCTTCGCGGCATGGCGAGGGTAGTGCAGAAATCGGCCAAGCAAACGGGAAGCGTTGCGTCCGGAAGCGCCTTTCCAAAGGCCGCCAGGTCGTGGCAGGGCGGGGCACACCAAATGGGCGCTAACCCGCCCGCCGCGATTCAACGCGTCTACAGTCATCCCAGCCACCACGTCCATGCTGGGCCAGCCTTCTTCGCGATAGTCGGCGAGTACGGCGATGCGCAACGGGCGATTCATAGCGAATCGAGCACCTCTTGGAGCTGGGCGGATAAACGTGCATACTCGAATGCGGGCGCTACTTCCCGGGCAAGTCTGGCTCCGACAGCGTCGAAATCCACGGAGGCTTCCAACAACGAACGTAACCGGTTGGCCAGCTTTGCCGGGTAGGCGACATCCCGAGCACCGTCGTAATCGACAAGCATCTCCTCTGGAAGCACCCGGGCGGCTTCTCCCACCCTGCTGGCCAGCACGAAACGCCCGCACGCCATGTAGAGCGGTAATTTTCCGGTAGTGCGCACCTGGCCAGGAAGATCGTTGGTTTGGGTAGATAGGCAGATGTTCATGCGCTGTATCCAGGGGCGCAGTTCCTCATACGGGACACGGCCAACGAAATCGATGCGCCGCTCTACTCCGCGCCGCCCGGCGTGTTCGCGCAAGGCGTTCAGCCCTGTGCCGTCTCCCACCACCAATCCACGCATGCGGTCTTCGGGAAGCCGTGCCAAAGTCTCCACCAAATCCCATCCATAGGTGGCCTCGATCGTTCCGTTCCAGGTGATGCTGCCAAGCATGCCAAGACAGAGCTGTTCGCCGCTTGCGCCGCGCGTTTCGGGATAAAACAGATCGGCCTCGAAACCATCCGGAATCCACGTGGCTTCGAATCCGCGGCGTGCGAGCAACTCGCGGTGTCTCGATCCCCGTACCACCAAACGGTCGGCGAGCCGCAATCCTGTTTCTTCGAGCAACCAGGTAGCGGCTACTCCAGCGGGCCCGCGCAATTGCGCGCTGCGCGCCAACGCTGTGATAGCGTCGCCGGTATCGATCAACACTCGCGCGCCGCTTTGGGCCTTATAAGTCAAGGCGGCGAGCACTCCCGCAAAACCCATATCGACCACGTAAACGGCATCGGGCCGCAGACTCGCCAGATGAGCGCGCATGAGGCGCGCGGCGGCGATCTTGGAGAGCTCCGGCCGGTACAAGAAGGATACGCGTCCACGCGCCGCCGGCACCGTCGAGAGACCCCGCGCGCGAATACCCATGGCCCCACGTTCCGTTCCGTTCACCGCGAATACAACGTGTCTCTTCACGGCAGCTTCCCGGAAGTCAACCCAGCGATGCGCGGCAGCAAGGTTTCACAATGCGCCGCGCTAGTAAACTTGCGGGCCTGCCGCTGCGCTCCCCTCCGGAGGGCGAGATAGTGTTCGGGTGAAGCGAATGTGCGTTCGAGGGCCAAGGCCAGATTCGCGGAGGCGTCACCGCGCCAGTCCGCCAGATGGCCCGATACGCCTTCCTGAAGCCACTGGGGGATCCCGCCAATCGCGAATCCAATACTGGGACATCCGAAACGGGCCGCCTCCATGCCGCCTTTGCCGAAGGGTTCCGGCCATAAACTCGGCATGGCAAAAACGTGATTCTCTTGGTAGGCCAGTGCCAACGTCTCCCCATCAAGCCAGCCGGGAAAGTTGACGAGCAGACCGGCCTGCGCTCCGGTGGCGTCGCGCGCAAGAGATCGCCATAACTCTCGTTGTTCGCCGTCTCCGGCGATAGTTAACACGGCCGGCCTGCCGTGCCGCCTTATCCATTGCGCCACCGCATCGATCAATTCCGCGCCGCCCTTGATAGATTCCAAGCGTCCGGCGAAGAGAATTCGCGCGGGTCCTCCTTCCCAATCGCGAGCTCCGGCCGGCGCGAGCGGGTCCGGCCAATTGTTGGCGTCTCGCAGGCAAGCAAAAGGAAGCACGGCAACGCGCTCGGGCGGAAAATCGTGCCGTAGGTATTCATCCCTCATGGCTTCCGAATGAGTGAGTAGCAACCGGTAGCGCCGCAGCCGCTTTTGGTGCGCAAGCTCCCGGTTGTAGAGTTGGAACATAGTGAAAGGGTTCTTCCCGCCGCAGCCGCGCGGCAAGTAAAGTCCAAGGCACGCGGGCCCCAATCTGCGGAAGCATGGCTCCGGCTTCGGATGTGTGTGACGCTTGAAGCCACTTATGCATACGCCGTAGTAGTTGTGGATGAAGAAAGCGCTCGGCCAGCGCGCCAAGATCTCTTCTTCCCAAATGGCGTCCAAGCGCCCATTTACAAGTACCGCCGTAGGATTCCAAGTTGCTGCTTCTTCCAAGCCGAACAGCACGGGCGCGCCAGGCGGCAGCTCGATTCTTCCGCGTTCAACCGGTATGTCTCGCTCGGCCAGCAACGCGACGGGAACGCCGCGCAGTCCCAACTCGGCGGCAAGATCCTCAAGATAAATTTCCGTGCCCGCCACGCGGCGCGCCGTGGTGTTGGCGAGCAATAGTCTTATGGGCGCTTCAGAGACGGCGTTCACGATGCTTCTTCCGGAACCGCGCAAAGCCGCTCGACTAGACGGGGCAGGGCGAACTCGCGCTCGTAAAGTTCCTCGGCGCGGTACTCCAGGGAGCGCCGTGTTTCCTGGTCGGATAGCAAACTCCGGACGCTGTCCACCATGGCCGCGGCAAACTCGGCTGATCGCCAATCCCGCACCGCCGTAAGTACAGCGGCGCCCGATTCACTCCAGATGCCCTCCGTGGCGGCGCCCGCGCTCGTTACCAAAGCCTTGCCATGGGAAAGCGCCGCCATCGCGCTCGACCGCCGCGTCGAGACGCCGTCGGTATAAGGCTGGTACAAGACGGTACAGGCCGCCAGCAAGCGGCTCACCTTCTCGCTTGGGAGGGCTCCGGCTCCCACGACGCGGCTATTGGAGAAGCCGCGCGCGACGCTGTCGCTGTCTCGCCCCAGCAGCAATAGATTGGCTCGCGTCCGGTGTAGAAAACCGGGCACGAACTTCTTCAGCATTTCCAGGGTTTGGCTGCTGTAAGTGCCGAAATGTCCAACCACCGGCGCTCCATCCATGAAATACTCTTCTAGCCCGCCGCTTGCTCCGCTGCGTGGAATATTGCTGGGCACCGGAAGCCAGACGATGGGTGTGGGTTTACCGAAAAGCCAAGGGCGCAGCTGCGGTGTCCAGCGCGGGATGCTTACCCAGACACGCCTGGCGGCGCGCAGCGCCAGCGCGATCATCACACGGTGCGCGGCTGCCACCGCGTCCTGCCTCCAACTGCCCTCTCGGAACGGCAGGAACGCCTCATGCGCCATCAGATCCACAGTGTCGCCTCGTCTCGCGCGCTGGTGGAGCCACCAGCAAAAGGGAAGGTTCATCGCTTTGTACCCGTAGCCATGCGGAACCCACTGCACAAATAAACGGCGGGGCGCGGGTGTCTCTTCCAGCGCCTTATGTAGCATGGCTAAGGCCGATGGCGAAAAACGTCCCGCCAGTGGGGGGCTATGCGGATGCCAAACACAGACCTTCTCGCCGCGTGCCCGCAAAGCCTCCGCCACATTGCTGCTGTAGTCCGCCACCCCTCCAATCTGAGGGGGAAACTCCGGTGTAACGATATGCCAAGAGGCGGGCTTCAAACTTTATCCTCCAGGTACTTCTGGTACAAGGAGAGCGTCTGCTCCGCCACGCCGTCCCAACTTTGGGCGCGCGCCAACGCGAGAGCTTGTTCGGCAATCCCCTGCCGCCACTCGCCATTCTCCTCTAAGCGCCGCAGCCAAGCCGCGCTCTGCCCAGTATCCGTCGGCCGGTCCAGCAACAGCCCGCTGACTTCGTGTTCGATTAGTTCGGCGGCCCCCGCATCTTTACTGACGATGGCTGGTAAACCCATCGCCATGGCCTCCAGGACGACCATGCCGAAGGCGTCGTAAGTCGTTGGGAAAAGGAACACGTCTGCCGCCGCGTAATAGCGTGCGATTTCGTTTGTGGGCGGCAACAAATGGCAACGGCCCTCCAGACCCAAACGCCGGGCCAGTTCGCGGAATGGCTCCGGGTTGTTGCGCGCCACCGAGGCGAAGTGCTGTCCGGGATTCCGCGCGACCGCTTCCATGGCGGCCTGAGCACCCTTCCTCAAATCGCCCACCCACAAGGCCGTGAACTGCGCATCGCTCCAACCGAGTTCCGCGCGTGTTTCCCCCCGCCATCGCGCGCGCCGAGAGATATCGAACTCGCCAGTGTCGACACCGTGGGGTATCACGGTAACATTCGTATGGCGCCCACAGAACCGCGCTAGATCGGCTTGTACCCGGCGGGAGATAGCAATAACAGGAGCAGCGGGGTAGCGTGGGTAAAGCCAGCGCTCCAGGCGCGTTACCGCCGCGTCGAACAGCCTTTCTTTGAATCCGTAATCGTGGCCGCTCACTTTCCGCTGCGCGCTCCAGGCGGCGCAACAGATGTGTGCTGTCAAGACATCGTAATGTCCGCAAACGAAACCTTGAGCATGCACGATATCGAAGGGTCCATGCAGCCGGATGGCGCGTGTGGCGGGAACAAAGAAACTTAGCACTGTTCCCAGCGCGGTGGAGCGCTGAGCATACACGGGATGCAGATAAAGCCGCCCCGTCTCATGCGCGGATTCAGGAAAAAGGGGCACTCCCAGAGGAAAGCGGTTGGCGAAGACGTGCACTTCGTGTTCGCGGGCAAACCGCTCGGCCAGTTCGGCGCAGTAGCGGCTATGGCCCCCCAAGCGATGGTAGTCGTGTACGACTAGGGCGATTCGCATGGCTCTCAGCTTCCGGCGATGACGCGGCGTAAGCAAACTTCGACTTCTTCGAGGCGTCTCCTTGGATTACAAAGATAATCAGCGCGCGCCGGACCTGCCAGGCCCAACCGAATGCGGTCTTCTATTTGGTAAACCAGCCGCGTCAGTGCCTCCCGCAAGGCTTGCGCGTCGCCGGGGGGCGTCAATATGCCGCAGTCGTCGCTCACCACCTCTAAGGCTCCCGCCATCGCGGTTGTAACCACCGGTTTCTCGCGGTAAAGCGCCTCGACGTAAGTTAAGCCGAACGGCTCCGGCCCGGAATTCGGCTGGCAAAATATGTCCGCGGAATCGATAACGATGTCAATCTCCGGCTGCCATCCCAAGAAGCGCGTCTGGCTGAGAATTCCTAGATCTTTGGCCCGCTGCTTTAACTCTGCGAGGTAAAGTTCTTCAGTTGGGCGCTGGGGTCCCGCCACGATCCAACACACCCAAGGTCCGCCGCGCATGCCTCCCAAGGCTTCCAAATGCAGGCGGTGCCCTTTGTGCGGGTCCAGACGGCTGACCTGAACGATCACGGCCGCCTCCGGCGCTGTGTTCTGCCGCGCGCGAAACTCCGCGCGCGCAACCTCGTCATGGCGTTTACGTGGTGGCGCGAGCGCGCAATAAATTGTTTCACCCGGTACGCCGTCGTACAGACCCTTTTGGCCGCCTGCCGTGTAGCGGCTATTGGAAATGACGAAATCGGGCCGTGTCGCTTTGGCCCATCGTTCTTGCCAAGGCAGAGGATTCGTCACGCGGTCATGTGTCCAATAAACTAGCGGAATTCCTGCGGCGCGCACGGCCGGGCCAAGTAAAGCCTGAGACCAGCTCCCGTGGCACACCACTATGTCGGGAGGGCTGGCTTGTAACGACGCCGCCAAACGACGGCGCGCACGCCATACTTGCCACGGCTTGCTCATTCGCGCGGCTCCGAAGCAGTGCACCGTCACTCCTTCGTCGCGCAACGCCTGGCTGAAACGGCCCTCAAAACAAACACCGAACTCGGGTGTCATTCCGGAGCATTCGTCGCGATGCCGGGCAAAGGTCAAAAGTAAAGTCTCGATGCCGCCAAACAAGTTGCCGCTGTTGAGATAAAGAACTTTCATGGCTATCGAAGCTTTGCGGCTCGCCAGTAGGCCTCGGTGAGTTGCTTCGCTAGCAGCAGCCGGTTGAAGTTGCAGTCGGCGTATATCCTGGCGCGTTCGCCTAGCGCGCGTCTAAGTTCCGGCCGCTCCAGTAAATGCCGTATCGCTCGGGCTAGATCCGCGCTATCCCCCGGTTGGTGGCCAAGTGCGGTCACGCCCTCCTCAAAAAGTTCCGCCGCGCCGCCGCCCCTGCTGGCCACCACTGCCCTTCCGCAAGCCATTCCTTCCACGACGACCATGCCGAAGGGTTCGGGCTTGGTGCTGCTATGCACCACGACATCGAGTCCGCGCATGATCGCCCCGCGCCGTTGCAGAAAACCGGTCAGGAAAACCCGGTCTTCCAGACGCCGCGCGCCAATAGCCTTGGATAACTCGGCGGCGGTATGCTGGCTGCCGGCCGTTTTGTAAATCGCGCCGCCCACGATGTACCCACGCCACGGAAGATCACTGGGAAGCCTACTGAGCGCGTCGAGAAAGGTCTCGTGCCCCTTCCATTTCGCATAAGTGGCCACCAACCCTATTCGCACCACGCCGGGCGGAGGCGGCGGCGCGCCGGCTTCCGCGTCCAGATCCCAAGCCTCTCCCGAGTTGAGCGTGGCCGAATCCACGGCGTTATAAAGCCTTTTCGTCCAAGGCAAACCTGGGCATTGGCGATTCAGATCTTCCAGCACGCTATCGGAATTGGCCAGCGCTCCCGCGCAACGCCCCGCCAAGACGCGCAACAACCGGCTTGTCAGCGGCCGCCATCCTACGTAGTCGTGAATATGCCAAAGTATCTGGCCCGTCTGTTGCGCGAAGAGCGCGGCCAGCACTTGCATCTTGAATCCCGTCGCGTGAATAATATGAGGTTCAAAGGACTTTACTCTCGACGCCAAGGCCCGGCCATAGTTGTAAAAGGCGGGCATCGCCCGTAGTACACGAAGGACGGCGCCGCCTTTAGCCGCTGTGTGGAAGGCCGAGTCCCCCGCTTGGCTAAGTGGGCCTGGCATCTCGAGAACCTCTGTCCGCACGCCCAGCTTTGCCGCCTCTTCCAGGAGAGGTCCCCGGCTACCCACTAGTAGTTGAAGCGTCCAATCCGGTTGCTCCTGCCGTAATCCCGCCAACAATTCCGTCAGAGCCGTTTCCGCGCCGCCCATTTCGGCTCCTGGATTCAAATAGAGGATCCGCATCCCGGTAGATTCAAGCATCTTAAGGCATTCCGGCCAGAGCATCCGGAATCCGGAAGGGAATCTCAACGACTGCGTCCACATCGATTGGGCGTCCATTCACGCGCGCCGGATAAAACACCCAACGGGAAATATCGTTGGTCACCAATTGATTCATAGCGTTGCCAAAGCGCCCCATTAGTTCCTTTACCTGGACACGGCCATCCCGGTTGATTTCTACCGCCATCATGACGCGCTGCTCCACGCCGCGCTCTGCTCCACTTACCAGCCAACGGCGCGACTCCAACTTCCAGAACGGCAATGGCGTTTCCATCTTGATATCCCCCTCGATCATGCCGGAACCCACGCCGCTATCCGCCTTCGGCGCGAACCAAAGAATCCAATCGCCGTTGTAACGGTCCATTTTTTCGATCGGCACCGCCAGCGTAAATACACTGCGGCCCCGGAAATAAGGCTCAATCCGGCGCGGCAGCATGCGTCTGCTGGGCGAGAGAGGCACGGAAAGCTTCGGAAAAAGCCGTGCCAACTCCAACTTGACCTCGAAGTAGCCGTCAGCTGCCTCGGCGCCGAGAATCTGCGCGGGCGATTGCAAACGGAACTGCTGGCCAGGCCCCGTAGTTGGCCGGGTGCTAACTCCAGGGACTACTAGAGCATTCGGATCGGGGTTCTCTGCGTGCGCGGCGGGACCCGCCTCCGAGCCGCGTGAAAAGGCGCCGCTCATTCTTGCGTCCGGGGGCGCCATAGCCTTGCCTGGATTCAGGCTGAGCACGACCAAGTCGGCCTGATCCGTGCCGCCTTGTCCGTTCTTTCCCGGCGCGCGCAATTCGGGAGGAGCGTCCAGCACCGCGTTGGAACCGCGCTGCGCCTGCCCCCCCGCGCTTCCGGTCGCGTCCAGTTGAAACTTTCGTCGCGCCAGCTTGGGAATCTGCCCGGAGCCAAAAGTCCCAAGTGGGGTTTGCCCCGGCGCAATATCAGGCGCGGCACCGAAATCCACCGGTTTTCCGGTTGCGCCGCCGCGGGCGGCATTGGCGGAGGGGGGGCTGAACTTTTTCGCCGCGGGCTTCGGCAAGTGCGCTAGTGTCAGTGAGCCTAGCGGCTTTGCGGGATTCGCACCACTCTGCAATTCTGGTGGCGCTCCGAAATCGGCTTCAGCCGCTTGTACAGGTGTATTCCCGCTCGGCGGCGCCGTGAACTTTTTCGCGGCGGGTTTCGGTAAACGCGCCAACTCGGCTCGCATCGCGAGGGCCGATACCGGCTGAGCGAGCTCTGGAGGGGGATCCAAGGCTTTCGGCGCAACCCTAGCGCGCTGCTCAGGTTCAGGAAGCGTCGCCTTCCTTGGTTGAAGCCGTGTCACGGGCTCCGGTGCCGCGCTGCGTGCGATTAGGTTTTCCAGAGGTTTTGGCTCTGTCTGGACTTTTCTTGCCTCGGCACGGTAGATCAGTTGCTTGTCGCTTTGAGGTGTGGCTTGCGTCGCCACTATTTCGGTCTTACTTGTTGTCTGACCGGAACTGCGTTCTCTGTCGGCCGTTTGCTCAGGATTGCGAACGGAAGGCATAGTAGGCAACTTGTACCAAACGAGGCGTGTGCTGCGACGGTTGGTTTCGATAGCCTCCTCGACGCTAGACCGGAGAATCGAATCCAAATCCGTACTCAGTGAATACCAGAAGGGGACGGTCGAAAGGAGCAAGCCATGTAAGCATATGGATATAACCAATCCCGGCCAGCGGGACTGCCGAACTGCCGTCGTTTCGGAATTCGACTGAAGAAAACCAGACACCAATGTGCACCTTCTCTAGTCTATCGGCAATTACCCTTAGGCCTGCAATGCCAGAACATGCTCGTGCTGGGATGTTTTAATTGAAAAAGACCGCCCGACAGGTATACTGCACCGACCGCTCTGGCACGATAGAAGGGAATAAGAAGAATGACCGACTTGAAGCCTAAGATAGTTGCGCTTTTGTTGAGTGGAATTCTGGCTTTCACATCAGTATGTCCGGCGTATGCTCAAGAGCCCGTTTTCGTGCCGGGAGCCGTGCCGCCTACGGGTCTGCCAGCTTCTCAGAACCGTGTAAGCGCCGCTCCAGGATTGCGAATTGTCATACTCGAGGGTCAGCGGCGTCCGAATCGCCTGTCGGAAGGATTCTTCGCGGTTCCGGTCGTGGAGATTCGAGATTCCAATGATCTTCCAATAGAAGGCGCGCAAGTGGTGTTCACGCTGCCCGGTGGCGTGAATGGCGCCGGGGCCGCCTTCAGCGATGGTTCGCTGGAGAAAACTTTTTCCACTAATGCGCAAGGGCAAGCTTCGGCGGCAGGCTACGTCCCCAATGCTGTGGAAGGAAAGTTCGTAGTGCGGGTGAAAGCCACGTACCAGGAGGAAAGCGCCCAAATCACGATTCCCCAGTCGAACACTTTCCAGTTACAGGCAGAGGCTGACCGCAAGAAGAGCCGGGCCTGGCGTAAGTGGCTGTGGATTAGCGGCGGAGCGGCAGCAGCAGTCGTTGTGGCGTTTGTCTTGCTGCGTGGGTCCGATGCCAGCAGTGCACCTGTGCCTTCCGTGATCACTGTGACGCCGGGGCCGCCAGTGATAGGGGGCCGCTAAGGAAGAGCTTTATGCCACAGCGATTTCTAATTGCTCTTGCTTTGACAAGTGGACTGGCTGCGCCTTTGGCCGCCCAAGTTCAAATGGAATCGGTTCGGTTGGGGTCAGTTTACGATGGCACGAGTAAAGCATTAAGGTCTCTGGTGGGAATCCCAGGCGCCGCTTATGTGGGTATGCCGCTAAGGGCTGGAGTAGATCAAGCAATCTCCTCGCCCGATGGCCAATGGCATATTGTTCGCTCGGCTGAAGTCCTAGCTCTGGTTGCCGACATAGATGCCAATAACCCCGGGCTCCCTTTGCCCGCTTCCCGGCAGGCCGCCTGGGGACCCGATTCCAAGAGCTTTGTTTTAGTCACACCCGGCACGGATTTGGAACCGGCTCGCTTTCAGCGTTTTGAGTTAAGCGCCCAAAGTGAGTGGCGAGCGTTGCCAGTCTTGGAAGCCAAGACTGGCACCTTGCGAATTCTCGCATTCGATTCCGCGCGGGGTGCGATTTGGTGGGCCACTGACGAAGTCAAGGAAGCTGACGGGTCGATTAGTAAAGCCACGCTTTGGCGTTTGGATGTCTCGAGCGGCTCGGTGGAACGAATTATCGAGCTGTCCACCATAAAAGCATTCGCTCTCCCGGTGCCCGGTAGCGAGATTCATGCCTTGGGGGGTCCTGACGGCAGAATCCTTCTCTTGGAGCACGCGGCGGATGGCTGGGGGTATCGGGATCTTGAACAGACCCCTCTCCAAAACATGCGCCTGAGCGCGCTCCGTTTGCTGGAAGGAGATCGCCTCCTGGCTATTTGGAATCCCGAGACTGTTTCTGCTTCCTCTCCGTCCGCGCCGCCGAAGTTGCTGCGTTACTCCCTCGTCACGGGAATCTCTGCTGAAACTAATCTTGAGTTCCCCTCTGACTGCATTTCGCCGCTACGTGGCAAGGCCTTTTTCCTGCTGCAGAGCTCGCTTAGGCCAGAGATGCCGCTGCTGATTTTCGATGCCTCCAATGAAAACGTTTTCTTTGTTCCCGATCTTCGCGCTTCGGTCAGCGGGGGAGGGAATTAGGTGATGCGGACAGGGCTCCCCTTGGTGCGGCTTTTCGGGGCCGCGTTTCTTGCGGCATTCTGCTCCCACGCTCAAAGTGTGCCGTTTAGCATTCGCGTGCAGCAAACCGACGCAGTCGCCTCCGTGCCTAATGGTGCAAACATCGTCGTGAATACACCGATCGGACGCTCGGAGAACTTATCGGTAACGCTTACTTATTTGGGCTCGGCTTCGGCTACAATCGCCCTACCTCCGGAGTTGACGGGAAGCACGGAGTTTCAAATAACCAGCTCCTCTGGAGCTCCAGCGGTGCTACTTTCCGGACAGACGTACTCGATCCAAGTCCGGCATTCACCGCGCCAATCGCAAGTAGTGAGCGCCTTGCTTGGTCTCGGTTACACGGAGACTTTTAACACCGCTACAGGGCAGACCTCGGTGAGAGGCCTGATTCAACTGCAGTTTGCCGGAACTGCTCCCGAGTTCGCAGTCAGCTATATTTTTGCGGATACGCAAAACTCGGTCGTGATCTCCCCCGGTGGCGTCGTTCCATTCCCCGCGACCGCGGTTAACGCCAACAACTCGGCGATAATCGCCATTTCCAATCGTGGCAGCGGGTCAGGGCAAATCTCCTCCATCACTGTTACCGGCGAGGCCTTCCAGCTTGTCGGCGTCCCCTTGCTTCCGCTGAGCATACCGGCAGGTTCGGAGATCCGCGTGGCTGTGCGTTTCCAACCGGCCTTGGAGGGATCTCAGAATGGTACGCTTTCCATAACCACGCTAGGAGAAACACGAACCTTTGGCCTGACCGGGTCGGCCTTCCGGACTAGCTTCGCTTATGAACTACTCGCGGTCGATGGCCCGCGCCCTGTGCTTCCTGGAGGAAGTTTGGCGCTCGGCGAAGTGCCTCCCGGAGAACTGCTTACAGTACAACTCTTAATTACCAATTCCAATCCCATTTCGGTTGCGCTTCCCCCCATTTCCGTGTTCGGCGTCGGATTTGGGCTTAGCGAGGTGCCTGCGGGCCGCACCCTGCGGCCTGGCGAAACCGTGGGGCTCTTCCTGCTTGCCCAATCCGATCAGCCCGGCACGCTACAAGGCCGCTTGCGTGTGGGTGACGATGCTTTCGACCTGCGTGTGATAGTGACCGGGGTTCAATTTCGCTATTCGTTCCGCGTGGGCAATTCGGCGAGTATAGCCGTACAGCCGGGAGGCGTGATCGTTTTTCAACCCTCTCTCATTGGCTCCAGGGTGGAAGCTATAGTTGCGGTGCGCAATAGTGGGACCGTTCGCGGTGACATAATCAGCGTTTCCACGGCGGACACGTCGGGCGTTTTTGCACTGAATAGTCTTCCCTCGTTTCCAGTCAAACTCGAGCCGGGCGAAAGCATTGAGTTTGGAGTAACGTTTCGTCCGAATGCAGCTGGTGCTGCCACCTCCACGCTACGAATAGACAGTGCGTCGTTTGTGTTAAGCGGTAATGCTACGACTTTGCCACCCCTCCCTTCCTACCGCTTTACTATTCCATCCGGGAATGTAGGTCCTCTGGAGCAGCCTTCCGTTGGTATAGAACTGTTGGCTCCGTATCCGCTACCACTGACGGGTACGTTGACGATCGGCCAAGAACCCGCTAGTTTTGTCAGCGATCCCAGTGTTCGCTTTATCAATGGCTTGGCGGCTGTTAACTTCAATATTCCCGCCAATTCCACGCGCGCGATCTTCTTGAATGGATCGGACACCATTCGCTTTCAGACCGGAAGTGTCGCGGGAGTTATTTTCCTTGGAGCATCCTTCGGCGTATCCGGTACCCCTCTGTCAGACTCCGCTCCCGAGATTCTTCGCTTAACGATTCCACCCGCTGTGCCTCGTCTCATTGCGGGTACGGTAAACTCCGGAAACAATACGATTGCGTTAATCCTAACTGGCATGACCGTTACGCGCTCGCTGACGAAACTGGACTTAACGATTACACCAGTCGCCGGAGCGAATTTTGAACGCACGCAGTTTTCGATCAATCTCGAAGGTGAAAGTTTAGCGTGGTTCCGTACTGCGGCGAGCGGCTCCTCAGGTGGGGTCTTCGCACTACAAATACCCTTAAATCTTTCGTCATCCGGTAACGCTTTACCTCCGGGAAGCTCTAACCTCATTCAGACCATTGCAGGCGTGGAAGCTTCGCTCAGCAATGAAGTTGGTACTTCAAATCGACTCTCTATACAGCTACGATGAAAAAAGAAGGGGTCAGGCCTAGACTTGCAACCTCTCGCTCGCTCCCGGATGAGTAGGAATGCGCCCGACAGGGAACACGGTGTTCGCTTTGTTCGACTGGGGTGTTTCCTGTGCTGAGAATTAGGAAAAATACTGGTGGAGTCCTAGTACCGCTTCGGTCGATAGCAAGAATGTCTATGTTGTCATCCTCCATCTCTCGCCCCAGAGGTACTTCTCGTCCGCGAGGAGTTCATTCCAGTTTGCTCCTTGCTGCCATTTTGTTGGCGGTTTCTGCCAATGCCTCGGCTCAGATAAAAGTCAGCCTAGCCCTCGAAAAGCCGACTTTGCAACCAGGGCAATCCACTCGGGCCTATGTAGTTTTGCTCTCCGGATCATGGTCGGCTACGTACTCACAGTTGGTTTCTCTCGAGTCGTCCCCTAAGCTAGGTTCCATCTCAAGAATTGCGACCACCATTTTTCTCTATACGGCCCCCAGTTCCATCTCCGTGACCACTCCTGTCACGCTAACACTCCGTGTTGGTCCCAACGTCGCTCCCTCAAGCGCGACGGTGACACTACAGCCACCTGCTACTTCTCCCACCACGACTTCGCCCCCCCCGTCAACAAGTACAACTCTCCCAACCCTGAGCATCAATCCCTCCACTCTAAGTTTGGCTGCTGGTTCTACGGTCAGCTATCAAGCTCAACTGAATGGAACCCCCACTACGAATGTGACTTGGCGCGTGGAACCCTTGGTCGGTAACATTACGAGCCAAGGCGTCTACGTCGCTCCTGCCGCCGTTTCGGCTCCCACTCTCCTGCAGGTGAAAGCAACCTATACTTTAAACACTGCGGTCACGGCGAGCGCTTCGGTGCAGGTTATCCCCAATACTCAAATTTCCGTTAGCCCAAAATCGGCCAGTGTTGCGCCTGGCGCGAGCGCAATGTTTCAAGCCGTCGTGACTGGAAATACCAACACAGGGGTCACTTGGAGCATAACGCCCGCGATCGGCTCCATCAACGGCGGCCTCTACACGGCTCCAGCGAATGTGACCGCGATAACGAACGTCACCGTTTCCGCAGCCAGTAATGCCGATCCGACTCGCGTAGCGTCGGCGACGGTAACGATCAATCCACCCGCCGTCACCTCTTTGGTTACTTTGCCCATCGAAGTCATGGGCGCCAACGGAACTGTAACCGGCGCGCAGTTCGTAATGAATTCGACCCAGGCTGCAAATGCCCGAAAACTCTACCTTCAAATTCACGACCTAGATTCGCAGTTGGAGGGTAGCTTCCAAATCAATTCTAGTCCCTGGATCGCGCTAACCGATGCCACCTACATGCTGCAACAGCTCGATAAGGCCTACGGCGGGATTGGCGGCGGGTTCTCGACAGTGCGCGGTACCGTCGATGTGAACCCCCTATGGTTCGTTAACGGCTTGAATACCATTCGATTTCGTTTCAATCAGACAGACGGCGTCACAAGCGGTTACCGCGTATTGAGTTTTAACGTTCGTGATCTCTCCGGTATGAACTTGCTTCCGAGCTCGGTCTTCCGCCAGGACGATCCAAAACTATGGACGCCACCCTATGCCGACGCCACTTCAATCGCGCAAGGCAAGGCGCTTTGGTATCAGGCTTCCTTGACCATACCAACGGCTCTAGGCCCCAGCAGTATCAAGGCGAAATGTACCGACTGCCACGCCCAAGACGGACGCGATCTGAAATATTTCAACTATTCTAATTTCGCGATTCGCAGCCGTGCACAGTTTCATGGTTTGTCCTCACTTCAGGGCGATCAAATCGCAAGCTACATACGCACGCTAGCCGCGCCATCGGCCCCGAAGGGCCGCCCCTGGAATCCGCCCTACCAGCCCGGACCTGGTCTGGACAGCCGTCCCGTGAGCGAATGGGCGGCCGGGGCCGGCCTGGAATGGGTGCTTGATCGGGATCGCGACTCCCTGCCATATATTTTCCCTAGCGGTTTCGAACCGAGCCGCATCATGCCGACGGCTAATTTGAGTGTCCGTGAAGTGCCGGTAGCTTTGCAGTTATTGGATTGGAACCGGTGGCTTCCGACAATCCATCCCCGTGATGCCTTTACGGGTTTCGACGCAAGTTCTTGGAATCAAATCTATCTCAAAGTGCGTAGTGGCTTGGTCCCAAACCAAGTCTCCTCTTTCTTGAACATGCGCGGCTCCTTGATGCTGTGGCGGGCTCACCGTTTCGACTTCATGACGCCGGCGACCGCCGGCTGGCCTTGGACCAAGGAACGGTCGGACAAGGAATATTCAGCCGTTCTGTGGCAACTAACGAAGCAATGGGAGCTCAATCAGGAGTTCGGGCTGGAAAGTATGGCTAGGGCTTGGTTTGGTCCTCAGGCTGACGAGCGCGCTTGGGCGAACGCGGATCCCTTCGGCACTTCGCCTTTCATGAACAAGATTCCAGTGAATCTTGGATCCATCGCAAACGGCAAAGCGGCGAGCTACAGCTACTTCAATTTCGCTTGGTATCACCTGCAATTGGTTCTAAATCACTCCAATAAGACGCAAGTCGGCACTACACCTATCGATTGGCCGTATTCTTACGCGCAGGCGCTGAATGGCGTCGGCCGGTATTCACCGCAAGCGTCGGTCTTGTTTATCTGGCTAGCCAAAGCCTTGCAGATCTCCGAAAATGGAAAAGGTCCCGAACTTGGCCAGAGCGGGTGGAATTTTGGCGTCAATCGCATGGACGCCAGTACGCATCATGAGGCAACGCCTAACTACGCGGAGCTAACGGCATTCGAAAGAAGCCGGATACTGAGCGTATTTTGGCGCTTGTGGGTCGACAAAGTATCATCCTTCCAGCCCTCCCAGTTCTATTTGGGAAAACAGACATCGCCAAGCGACATCCCAAGCGGCCCGGTACCTTTCGAAGGCAACATGCCGAGCCGAGTTTGGCATTCCATCAGCATGTTGACCCAATGGGGAGCGGACAATGCGGTGATCCAGGATTTGCGTTCTTGGGCAAAACAGATGTGGCCTAACTACGCTTGGTAGAAACCGGCTGCTTAGCTAGAGGAATGGCGCTCGAACCGTCTTCCGAGGATGCAGGGCGGTTCCGGGGCATCGGCCCCGCGCAAAGGTAGGGTATGGCTGGCTTCCGGTCAAATCTGTCTATCCGTTTGGATAAGGACGCTTACCCGCTAAGCCATGCCCTTCCAGTTGCTCAGGAGGCCCAGAATCATTCTGGTGCCTACTTTCAAGGCCCGCGCATCGTTCACGTTACCGCCTTTGCTGACGCCCACGCGCGCATGGAACGTGATTGGACACTCGACGATGCGTTCCCCGGCTCCCAAGGCGATATCGAGGAAGTAGGCGTTGAACTCTAGGTTCACCTTTGGGTTCAATTGCGGCAACAGACGCAGAAGTGAATCCCGGCGCAGGAGCTTGTACGTAGTGCCGACATCGGTAAACGTGCCGCGGCCGAAATGCTTTAGTTCGAGGAGCTTTCCAACAAAGAAGTTTCCGTAGAACATGAAGGTTGAGAGCTGTGTGGACATTTCGCGCAGTTGTTCGACAATACGCGTGCCGTTGACAATATGAGCGTGCCGTGCGTACGCCATGAACTTATCGATGTCGGCTGCACGAAAGGTGCAGTCTCCTTCACAAAGTAGAATTAGGTCGTTGGTATATCGAAGCGCTTCCTGGTAGCAGCGGTACACACAATTGCCATAACCGGGCTGCATTTCAACAACAACCTCCGCTCCCGCCGCTCGAGCGGCCATGGCGGTTCCATCCCTACTGTTGTTATCCACTACAATTACGCGTTCTACAAGCGGATGTGCACGGAAGTCTTCGACAGCCGCGGCAATGCTGAGTTCGTCGTTGTATGCCGTTAGAACAACAGTTAATTGCGAATTGACGATCGGAGGAATGTCTTCCCGGCGGCTGCGTAAACGTTTCTCGGGAAGCAATAAGAAGAAGTCGAGCGCGGCGAAAATCAATCCGAGCGTCGTGGGGGCGCCGGACAGCCACATCAGCGAGGTAGCGAGAGGCACTGCGGAGCCGGAAGGCAGAATCCACCGCAAGGTCGATATTGTAAGACCGGCGAAATACATTCCCAGACCGATAAGAATACACATGGCGCCGAATAGCGCCAAGGGCATGACTGCCGGAGATTTGAGCATGGGTCTAGTCTACTTCCCGTCGGTTGGCGCGGCCCCTGCGGAACAGAGGAAATCTCGCAGGCTCTCGCGTAAGTCTTCTCGTGGTTCCGGAGGCAGCCAAATTACATAGCGGCCGGCTTCACAATGCTTGACATAACGGTCGGAGATGGCCGAATTAACCTCGGCGGCAGCATGGGGAATTCCGCGATAAACGCTTTGTGCCGGAAGAGCTAGGATGAAGTCGTATTGGCGTTGCTCGATTCGCTTCACCAAGGGAGAAAAGTCATGGAGCCCAAGCAACCTGCGGTAACTCATTAGATAGGGCTCGGGCAACTCTTTACGGGCGGTTAAGGAATTGAATTCCGGCACAAAGGAAAGGCCGTCGAAGTGTTGGAAAAGGTGCACTAGCTTTTCGTAGCGGTCATTCTCTTCGAACACATAGCTGGCGGTAGAGCGGTAGATCCCGGGGAACGAAGTCGGTACAGGCCGAAGGGAATGAATCGCTAATAGCGTTCCCGCAAAAACCGATGCGTTTGGGGTAATTTCGTGGGCCAGCCGAAAAGCGCCCCAAGCCATCAACGGACTCAAGGCGAACATAGTCTCATAAAAGTAATTCACCGCCGCCCCCGCTTGGCGCGCCGTGGGAAGCGCCACGAAGAGAGAAAGAACGAGATGAAGCCCTAGTAGCGACCACTTTCCATGGCCAGTCCTCTTAATTGCGACGGCCACTAGCGGCAATCCACAGCAGGCGAGAGCAATCGCAGGTTGCTGGGCGATCCGTTTGGCAAAGTCGCCCATGTTCTGCCAGGTGTTGATCGTGTTGGTTAACGCTAGGATGTTCTCCAACAAATGCGGTTCAAGATAAAGAAAGAACGCATACCCGCCCATAGAGAAAACCGCCGCCGCTGAGGCATAAGGGACCAAAGCGCGCCAATCGCGCCGCCAAGCCAGCCATCCCAACCCCGCTGCCCCGGCCGCTAAGAAAGTGATCTTAAACTGGGTGGCGAGGCCGGCGCAAGCGCCGGCGGCGATCAGCCACCGGACCCGCGGGTGTTCGAACCATGTCATGAGTAGAGATGTGCTAGCGAGCGAGAAAAAAATGCCGGCAAAGTCTCCTCGCAGTTGCAAGATCCAGTCCCGCACCGTTGCGAGCGATGCAATCCAAAACGTCGCATAGAGGACCACTCGGCGGTGCGGAACCAATTGACCCGCGATTCGCGCGGCCATTGACAAAGCTGCTAAATAAGCCAGAAAAAATACGAACCGTGGGCCAAAGTTTGGATGGCCGCTAGGGGACAAGCGCTCTCCAACCCATACCAGATAGTACAGCAGTGGACTGTATAACACGGGAGCTCCATCCGACTTCGGCACGGGAGGATAGAGCACCCCGGTTCTTTCTAAGTCGTGAACAGAAGCGAGTATGTATGCATCTCCATAACCGATCGAGCCCCAAAGTTGCATGCGTAGGCTGCGGTCGAGTATGGTCTCAGCGAGGAGGGAGACGCAGGCAAAAATTAAGACCCCAAATGCTACATTGCGCAGGTTGGCATGCCGCAAGATCACCTCAAAGAATCTAGCACACGCTGGTTATAGAAGCCGATTCGGCCACAGATCCCCACTTCCAATTGAAAGTACTGGTACTGTTCCAGGTTCGACTCGGGAAATTAGGACTGAGGCCTCATTCGATATTTAAGGTTTGCTCCTATAATGATGAAAGCCCAGTAGCATTTGTCGAGACGCCAATTGGCGCTCTAAATGTTTTTGTCTCAAAGACTTCCCTGTTCGGAAGCCGGCTGGAGGTGCCGGAGGCAAAGACGGTTGTAGATTGGGAACCGGCTAACACCGGTTTTCGGAGGGGACTAAAAAAATGATCTTGGCTCTTGCCTTAGGCGCGATCAGCTTTCTGCTGGCACTGGTTCTGACCCCGATCATCCGGGACCAGTTCAAAGGGACTGCTTTCGTCGATCAGCCGGACAACAAACGCAAGATTCACGCCCAGCCGGTGCCCCGGGTCGGCGGCATTGGGATTGCAGTTTCGTACATTTTGTCATTCGCTGCCATCAGCTTCTGGCCGTTCCAGGCTTGGCAGCACTTGGGGATCAGTTTCGTGTTTGGACAGGCGATCTTTTTTGGGGCTCTAATCGTCTTTGCGACCGGACTCCTCGATGACTCTATCAATATTCGTCCTTGGCAGAAGCTTACCGCCCAAATCATAGCAGCGCTTGTGATCTTTTATTCGGGAGTGCAGATCAAGTTGCCTTTCGAGTGGGCTGGTCATGAGTACATCAGTCTGGCCCTAACGGTGCTTTGGCTGGTAGGTTGCACGAATGCGTTTAACCTGATCGATGGCATGGACGGATTGGCGGCTGGCGTTGGCCTCTTCGCCACGATCACTACCTTGATCGCGGCGCTTCTGCACAACAATCTTGACCTGATTGTAGTGACGATTCCCTTAGCGGGTAGTCTCCTGGGATTCTTGCGCTACAACTTCAATCCGGCAACGGTTTTCTTAGGCGATTGCGGCAGCATGCTGATCGGGTTCCTTCTCGGTTGTTTTGCCATCGAATGGAGCCACAAGTCGGTGACGTTGCTTGGATTGACCGCTCCAGTCATGGCCATGGCGGTTCCCTTGATCGACGTGTCGTTGAGTGTCGGTCGCCGCTTCCTGCGCAGCCGCCCAATCTTTGGTGCCGATCGTGGCCACATCCACCACCGATTGCTGGATCGCGGTCTGTCCCAGCGCCAAGCGGCTTGGGTGGCCTATGGTATCAGCGCTATGGCTGCTATCTTCTCTCTGGTACAGAGTTCGTTGCACCGTGATTTCGGTGGATTGATCATTGTACTGTTCGGACTGGCGGTCTGGATCGGTATCCAGAATCTCGGTTACGTGGAGTTCGGAATGGCGAGCCGCATGTTTTTACAGGGCGCGTTTGGGCGGATCGTCGATTTCCAAGCCCATTTGCGGCAATTTGAGCAGAGCATCGAGCGTGCCTCCAACCTCGAGGAGATTTGGGCCACCGTAAAAGTTTCCTCGGAAAATTTCGGATTTCACGGAAGCCGTTTGCAATTGGCCGGGCGAACCTACGTCGAGATTGAAGAAGGCTACCAAAACAGCATGCAGGTTCGCATTCCCCTGAACTGCGGAAACTATGTCAACTTCTACGGCGTCGATGGGCAACTGCATTCTGTCGTGCTCAATACCTTTCTGCCGAGCGTTGCCAACGCATTGAACGCGAAGATCCAGGACTTGGAGTTGAAACCGGTTCCAGTACAGCCACAAGGCATTCGTCAGAAGCCGAAGCTTATCAAACTGGCCTAGGGCCGTTCGCGAGGAGATTCCTGCCGCTTGGCGAGTTCGAGCGCTGCCTCTATATATCGCGGAGGAACTAAAAACCGATGCGTTAGCTGCCTGACGCTGGAGGAGTGCTCACGCCGGTAGTCTCCCACTTGTCGCGCGTAGTGCGCCACCCAACCTTCTGGCGGTATTACACTACGGAATCCGCCTGCCACGCCTTGTGACGGATTCAGCAAAGATAGGTCCGTAGCCACCACTGTCGCCGCAGGCAGCGGTGCACGCCATATAAGACAAGGTGTGGCGTCTCCATCTCCGCAATCCTGGCGGGCTGGGACGCGCAACTCGAGACCACTTCGAATCCGAACCTCCGCAAGCTCCGGGCGCGGGCTGGGGTGAAGTCCCCAGTCGGGACCCGCCGCAATCCAAAGATGAGTTTTGGGGGCGCTTGTATTTGTCAACCACGGGCGGATGATGTGCTGGGTACGGTCAAAGACCGCGAAAACGAATAGTGGCGTCAACGCGAATAAACCTACACTCCGCCGTTTCTGGGGTTGAACTTCCTGAATGGCCAAGGCGATCATAGAAGCGGCTGCCAGCCAAAGTAGGGGAGCTCCAAAACGGGTAGCTGGGGCGCTAAGGAACCACGCTGTCAGTGCCAAGGCTAGGGCCACCCACCACACCGACAAGCGCGTGTCGAGCCTCCGCGTCCAGGCACCGCGTTTCCTTGCCACCCAGAAAAACGTGCCACTCGCGACTATGAGCGCGGGCAATAACGCACGGAACTTGTCGGCCCGAAAGGAACTGTTCAGCCATGGTCGCAACCAGGACCAGCCGTCTCCGAGGTTCGAGGGGCTGTAAGGATCTCGGGCGTAGGTTTGAATCCAATAGCGGTACCAGCTTGCATACTCGTCGGGGATACGCCACGGGACGTCAAAGGCGATAAGCGTGGAAGGGAAAGCGGCATACCCGGACAAGTAAATAGAGCGCAAGGACCAAAGACTCAGCGCCGCGATGGCTACTGCGGCGGGCAACGCCTCTTGGAACCAGTTCACGCGCCCGCCTTGCCGTATCTCGCGATAGAGCTCCACGCTAGCTAAGTACATACAAGCAGCCGCGAATACAAGCGTGCTGATCTTGATCGAAACTGACCAAGCCGCCAGAAGCCAAAGCATGCGGCGCGCGGCAGCTGCCTCGCTGGAGTTTGCGGAATGAATAACGTGGCGCCAGACCAAAGCGCCAAGCAGAAGGAGCGCAAGATTGGCGGGGAAATCGCTGGTTGGTTCCGGTAGCGCCGAAGTCCAGGCCAGCAGAAGCGGCGCCAGGAAAACTATAAGCGAATGCTTGACGCGGACTTCTCCCGGCCGCAGCCAGCGCTGGCCCACACGCAGCGCGCCCAAAGCGCACCAGAACCACAAAAAGCTAGATACCAGGTGCGTCGAACGGCCGGCACCAAAGGCGCCATCCAACAACGCGTGGTAGAGGTGATGCGAGTTGTTAAAAGCATAGTGACCGTTTACATTGCCAAGCCCGGTTATGAGGGGATACTCGTAGGCCCAGCGGATTACCGCCGAATGATAGGCACCTGCGTCGAAAGAAGAGGGGGGGGCGGTCGAGAAATTGAGCCCCAAGATCGCCAGGAGTCCCAGAAGCAGTAAACTCCTTGGGCTCCAATTCTCAAGCAACTTGCCCGTCTGCCCACGGCCGGACCTGCCGCCCGCGATCCATCCCGTTCCCCCAATCAAAGCAGCCACGAACGTCGTTCCGTCCCGCAACGGCACGAAGAAGTGCGCGCCAAGGCAAAAACAATAGATACCGAAGAAACCCACCAGCGGCGTCCAGAACCAATCGTCTTCGCCAAGCTCTCCGCTCGCGAAATACTTCCTGACGAGAAGTCCCCAACCATGACAAAGAAGATACTGAAGAACCCAACTCGCAAGGATCAGGACCAACGATTCACCTCTGACCGAGCTTCAATGATAGCTAAGGATTCCGCATTTCCTAGCCCCGATGCTTCACAAGAGCTCTGGTGCGAAGTTTCCCGGCTCGGCGCAACGGTTTGCTTCGAACTGGCGGCGCATCGCAAGCGTGCCTGTCCAAGTACGTTTAGGCGAGTATTTGCCGCAATCCGCCGGACGAATCGATTCCCCGGAATTTTCAGCACGGGATTTCACAAAGTGGCATTTCCTCGGATCTGGGGCCTGCTTCTCATACGCGCGTTGTAGGCGTTTCGATCCCGCCAAAGACCTTCCAGCCGGCCGCGGTACAGTAGCCAAGATAACCGGTTATCCTGTGAGGTCCGGACCCACGGAATCCAAGCAGAATTAAATGCGACTTGTGCCGATGTGTATAGAAACTGTACAATCCAGTGCCGTCGCAACCAACCTTGAAGTGTTGCTGTTTTCCCGTTGAGCCAGTAAAGCCGGTACACGTCCAATCGCGCGCTCGTTAGGCCAGATGCGTAATGAAGCCGCTCCAGATAAGTCCAGTCCAGCCGCGCCGGCGCCATGTAGTGTTGGAAGCGAAGATCCTGGCTTCGATATAGCTTCCAGCCGCGCAATTGAAAGTACAAACTGAGCTCGATGTCTTCTCCTGCAGCCAGAGACGCGCCTACTCTGCCGTCCAAAAATTTCTCCGCGGCCACAAATTGGAGAAGCATCTCGCGCCGGAAAGCCGCCCCGGCAGTCCATAGAGTCTGCTTCTCTTCTAGGGCGATGGCGTGCGGGCTTTCCGAATTCACCGCGTACCATTCGCAGTAGCGGGGGAACCAAGTAGGCACCGGGGCGTCGGAGACCACTTGGCTGACCCCTCCTACCCCACCGGCGCTGGATAGTTGGGATAACGTCGCTTTTACTCCAGCGACATATCCCGGCTCAAGCCAGTTATCGTCATCCACGAAAAGTACGATCTCGCCCTCGGACTCCAGGACGCCCCTCTGCCGCGCGTAAGCCGTCCCTGGCTTCGCTTCATAAACAATACGCCAGCGCAACTCCCGGTGCTTTTCAGAGAATGAGTTGAAGACAGCCTGGGTTCCGTCGTTCGAGGCGTTGTCGATTAAAAGGATCTCCCATTCGGACGGGGCTATTCCCTGCTGTGCCGACAGATGCGAAAGTGTCGCCGGTAAGCGCGTCGCCGAATTATAGGCGCATATGACCACGCTGACGATTATGCTCATGCGGTGATGAAGACCGATTCGGAAAAGGCCAGTTTCTCCTGAAGAACGTTGAATGCTTGCCGCCTTGCCGAGGCCAGATCGCTATATTCTCTCAAGGGAAACGTCCCTTTGTAAGATTATCGGCGATTCTAGTGCGGATACAGTCCGACAGCGCTCGAGGATAGGAGCGAGGGCGGGAAAGGATTTCGACAAAGGCGCCCTCCTCTTCTTCGCGTTAATCTGGATGTCCAATGGCGAATACCAAGCCTACGATCGCCATGAGTGATCTGAATTGCCAATGAAGCACGATCAAGGCAGAGAATCCACAAAGCTTGCTTCGTTCGGGCTGCGGGAGAGTAGCTTGTTCGTCGTCGCGGCCCTCGCGTTATCGACCGTGCTAATAGCCCCCTCGGTACAAGCACCTCTGGTGAGCGACGACTACAGCCTAACTGTCGAAGCTCGCACTCTCGTCTGGGGAGAGGGATTCGATTCTCTCTACCGTCCCTTGCGCAACGTCACCCTGCGTTGGATTGGTTCAGCCTGGCCCGTGGCTCATCCTGTTCCGTACCGTGTTTTGATGGGCATCTTTTTTGCTGCGCTACTGTGGCAGTTCGCTCTGTTGGTCTATAGGGTCGAAGGCAACCGGACGGCCGGTTGGTTTGCCCTGCTCCTTGCGGCGTTTTATCCGAGAATGCAAGAACCGCTCTACTGGTTCGCCGTTCTGCAGGACCTATGCGTGCTCGCCTTTGGCTTGGCGGCGATTCATTTCTTCCTGATCCACCGGGAACGCGGGGGCTGGGCGTGGATGGCGGCAAGTTGCCTGGCGATTACTTTGGCGCTTGGTTTCAAGGAAACGGCCGCCGTTCTGTTGCCTGTGCTGATCCTGGCGGATTTGCGTTTCTCCGCGCGGCGCGGAGAAGATCCTTGGCGCTGGAAATATTACTTGCCGCTGTGCGCAGTAATCATACTCTACGTGGGCGTCGTGTTCCTGGATCTGCGGCATGACCGCGGCGCGGGTTCGCTCCAACGCGGCGTGCATGGCTTACGTTCGCTCGAGGGGATCGGCTCGAATTTGGTGCGATCCTTTCTCGCGATTTTCTGGCCGTGGGCTCCCCTTGCATCGATGTGGGAAATGCTAACGCCGCTGAATGTCGCGGCGTCCTTCGGCAGTGCGGGACTCACTTGCCTGGCTCTAGGCGGGCGGCGCCTGACCGGTATGGTGGCAATGACTCTAGGAATGGGGTGCGCACTGGCCCCAACGGTTCTTTTCGGGCCTTATGTGACAGACCGGTATGTTTTGTCCGCAGCCCTGCTAGTGCTATGGGTGCTTTCCACTGGAGCGGCACGGCTTTTCGACTCCGCGACCCTCTCTTACAGATATCTGGTCCCCGCGCTAGTGTTGGTATACGTTTGGGCGGGCCTTGATTCGCTGCGCACGAGTCAAGCGGTCTGGAAAGCAGCTGGCGGCGAGGCGGATCGTGTTCGCAGAGAGACCGAGGAGGTAATCCGGCGGACGAATCGCCCCGCAACGGTTTGGGCTGTCCGCATTCCCGCCTACTGGAATGGAACTCGGGTACCTGTGCTTGGCAATGGCTTGCGTGGCATTCTTTTGTACAACGGGTTATCGGAAGATAGCGTCGTAATTGAGAATTTCGACATCGCCGGCCAGGACGGAGTGCAAGAGTTCTGGAGCAAGCTAGTGAACTGCCCGTCCGCGGAAGCGAGTTCGGCGAGGTCCGGTGATGCGCTTGTCCTCGACCTCGGCGCCCGGCCAGTCGCAAGCAAGGAAGCCGCATGCGCAGTTCCTCTAGCCGAAAACTTCGAGCTCGTTCAACCCAAAGCCTTCTTGCGAAGAACTCCATAGTATGCCCCGGGCCGAAGAAAGGACCGGCTTTGAAGCTTACTCCCGGGTCCAAACTAAGCTTCGGCGGTATGAGGCGGGAGGTATGCGAGAGAAATGAGAATTTTGTTTCGGTCGCGAAATCCTCTCCGTTCCAATAAACCTCGGGCCAAGTTAGTTAGGTGCGGGGTGCTTGCTCTTTTCGCCACGATGGCCGCAGGCGTCATTTGGCTGGGTTGGGGCGTTCTCAGCGAGGATGAGGCCACTCTGAAGCGGATCGGGGACTTTCTTTGGGTGCGCCAGGAGCCCCAGCGTGCCGACCTGATCTATGTCCTCGGAGGAGACTATATAACCCGCGTTCCGTTCGCAGCCAGCCTCTACGCGGAAGGCTGGGCTCCAAAAGTTGTTATCCCTCGCGAGAGAATGAGCCCGAATGACTTTGGCGCACAGGGTGGGCCGGAGCATTTCACCGACGCCAGCCTGCGCATCCTTCGCGAGAAAGGGGTGCCGTCCTCGGCGCTTCTGGAATGGACCGTGCGCGGAGGGGTGCAGAGCACTGCGGATGAGATGCGGGCGCTGGCAATCTACAGCGATACATTTCCGGATGTTACGAGGGTTCTGGTAGTCACTTCCCAGTACCACACTCGGAGAGTAGCTTATGCGGCGGGGCGCATGTTGCCGGGCCGTGTCGAATGCATCGTGCTCGGAACGCCGAGTTCAGAGGGTAGCATCGAAGAATGGTGGAAACATCCAGGTACTCGGCAAACCGTTATCGACGAGTACTGGAAATTGCTCTACTACGTCCCTCGCTACCTTTTAGGTTAGGTTGACTTTGCAGGCGCTAGCGTCGAACGGCCTGTAGTGACAGGATTAGAATCAGGATGCACGGAGGAGCGCCTTGAGCGAATTCTTACGCCAACACCAACTGCTATACGTAACGAGTATTCGTTTTATTGGCCTTGCGCAGCGAGGATTTTTCTGCTGGATTCTCCTAACCCAAGCCGCCTTGGCACAGGGGCCAACCAAAGGCGGGGGGTCCGCAAACCTGGACGATTGTCTCCGCGGGCTGCCGAAATGCCGAATTTCCGCCCTCTCCCGGCCAGAGATGGTTCAAGTGGCCCAAGCAGTGCGGAAACGGAACATCCAGGAATGCCTTAATGTGTCGGCGCTCTGCGATGTCGGGCTGCTTTCGTCTTCCGAACTACAGTTAGTGCTGTCCAGTCTGCGACAGAATAACGTCGCCCGCTGCCTGGAAGGCCGCGCGGATTGTGACTGGTCCCAGCTTGACCCCGCGCAGCGCCAAGCCGCCGGGGCCAAGACCAACAGCGCGAACCTGAGCCGCTGCCTAAACTTATCGCCTACTTGTAATCCTCTCCTCCTCAAGCCGGAAGATCTCGCCCGGGTGCAGGCCTTATGGAACAAACGTAATTTCGAGCAATGTCTGAGTGGCTCTACCCTGTGCGACTTGGGCCGGCTGAACAAGCAGGAAGAGGCAAAGGTACTGGCCGCCAGGCGGGATAGAAACTACAAGGCTTGCCTGGCTGGTTCGCTCGCCTGCGATCCTTTAGGTTTGACCGAGACAGAGGCGAAGCAAGTCGAAATGGCCACACAAAGACAGAATTTTGATCGTTGCTCGGCAAACTTACCGGGATGCGATCCAACGCGGTTATCAGAAGCAGACTGGGGGCGCTTTCGCCAGAGTCAGCGTTCCCGTCTATCCAGCAAATGCCTCAACGGGGCCTTGGGCTGCGATCCTTCCCAACTCTCCCCGGAAGAGCGCCAAGTCATGATGCAGGCGCATCGCCGGCGCAACCTTAACAATTGCAAGACTCGGCTTGGTCCGTGCGACCCCACTCTGCTCACTGCTCCCGAAATGGCAGGAGTCGCCGAGACTGAGAAATCGTTCAACCGCAGGACGGCCAATCCTTAGTACCATTCCCGCTTGGTACTAAAGCGAGCGACCAATCCATTGACACCACTACGCGTAACGCCTTAGGCTACTAGAAGGAAACCACAGGTCTAGATTCCTACACCTCATTCGTCAATGTTGACGGTAGGCTACGGAAGGGGTCAAAACCAAACAAGAGGAGGGATTTTCCAAAATGAAGCTGTTTAATCATATTCTTCCCGTTGCTGCGCTCGCCCTCGGACTTGCCTCTAATGGTAAGGCCGACTTGGTCATTGCAGCACCGGCGGAATTCACAAAGTTGGTCGCGGCCGACATACAAGGCACCGCCGGAGGGACGCCCTTTTTCGACAACGACTCGACGGACGAAATTGGCAACGCAATTTGCAATATTGGAGCGTTGTTGACTGGGAAGACGGCCATCAGCAGCGCTAACTGTTTCAAAGCCGATGAGCGCGCGGCCAGTCAGCAACTCGCTACAGGTGACGATGTCTACGATTACCTGCACGACGGAACCGGCGCTAACGTGAATACGCTCAAGCTGAAGTCCACCAGCGGCGGCGGTACGATCTATCTCGAGATGGAACTTGGCATCGCTGGAACCGGTAATGTACTTGAGATTCGTAAGGTTGGTACTGATGCGGTGTTGGCGACTTTCATTGGCAGCGACGTCAGCGGAGCGACCAAGCAGATTGTTGGCTTGAATGCCGATGAGGAGTACTACTTCTGGTTCTCCGGCGGTCCCGGCAGCGCGGCTGGTGGCCCCTGGCGCAGCGATACAGACGCCACCCGTTTCGCTCTATTTCGTGTGGGTCAAGGCAGCTCTACGAACTTGAACGTGAACACCTTCGTACTCGCGATCGAAGATGGCGTGGATTGGGACTACAACGATATGGTAATCACCGCCAACGTTGTTCCCGAGCCTGCCTCCGTGATTGTCCTGTCCAGCGCGGTTCTCGGCACGCTCGCTTTGGTGCGTCGGCGCCGCGCGCAGAAGTAACTCAGTATGCTCTAGCGGCGCAGAATGCTGCTATCCGCCTTTTGTACTATGCTGCCGCCCCGGAGAGGGGCGGCAGCATTCTTTTGCGGCTACGCTTTTTGGAGATAGCATAGGCATGATGGTCATCGTTATTCAACGCTGGGGTTGGCGGGCGAGATATTCGTTGACGCTCGGTTGTGCTTTGTTGTTGTCGATCTCCTGCCAGACAACGCAGGGCATTCTGGAAAAAGGCAGGGACTTCCACCGCCAGAAGAAGTACGCCGAAGCCGAACTTCAATTCCGCCGGGCGCTTCAAAAGGAACCAAACTTGGCTCAGGCGCATTTCGAACTCGCCGAGTCCATCCGTCTGGATGGCCGCATGCGTGAGGCTATGCCCTCATATCTCAAGGCCTACGAACTCGCGCCGCAGAACGTCCGGATCCGCGAGACGGTCGCTAATTACCTGCTTGATATTTTTCTGTTGAGCCGGAGAAAACCAAAGCTTGTCTACGACCAGCTGAATGGAATGGCCAATGCCTTGATAAACGCCGACCCGCAGTCCGCGCAAGGCTTGACGATTCGCGCGGCCTTGGCGATGAGCGAGAAAGATTTCCAGTCAGCGGTCGAAGACCTCCGGACCGCCGTCAAAGTCAAGCCCGACGATGAACGTGCCCGTATGCTGCTGGTCGAAGCGCTTCACTTTAGCGGGCAATCGAAGGAAGCGGCTGAAGCTGCCAAAGCCGTACTCTCCCGTAATCCCGATAACGCAGGCGCGCTCAGCCGGCTGTATAGCATCTTGATCAGCACCAATCAGATACCTGCGGCGGGGCAATTGCTTGAAGAGCAGGCGCGCGGCAAACCCAGCGTCGCTACGGCACTCCTACTGGCGGGTCACGCCTCGGCCCACGAGAAGGATCCGGCAAAGGCCGAGTCGATCCTCGATACTGTGGCAAGCAACGCCAAGCTATACCCTGGTGGTGCTCTCGCGGTAGCGCGTGCCTATATGCGCTCCGGAAATTTAGCCGCCGCTGGACGCACGCTCGAGAGCGCCATCGACCGCAAGGACCCAGACCTCACGGAGCTACGAAAGTTACTGGCCGAGATCTATTGGCAGAGCCGCAAGCTGGATGAAGCAAGCGAACAAGTGAAACAAGCCCGCTTGGAGAAGCCCGCTGACCAATCGATCGAACTAGCCTCGGCGCTCCTGCTTCTGGCGCGCGGCACTCCTGAGGCCGCCGCCGAGGCCTCCGGTATCTTGGACCGTCTCAAAAACAATGGTTTCCTTGATCCTCAACTGGAGTATCACAGGGCGCGCGCCCTGATCGGCCAGCGAAAGATTGACGAGGGCGTGAAGGTCCTACAGGACCTTTCCAGGCGCCAGCGCGGAAACCTAAACGCGCGTTTCGCTTTGCTGGTCCATTACATGGACAAACAACAGTGGAGCGACGCGTTGCAAGTTTTGGGAGAGATCGACGCAATCGATCCCGAAAACGAGAGAGCCACCCAGGCTCGTTTGACAGTGCTCCGCCGTCTCGGGCGTCTGGATGAGGCTCGCAACTTGCTCCAGCAGGCGAAGAACGTTTTTCCCGACGCCAATTGGCTGATCGAGGAACAGGGTTTGCAAGGCTTGATCATGCAGAGACATCAGGAAGCCCTTGCCAGCTATAAGAGCCTTTACGACAAAGGGCTACGAACCCATTCCGTGATCGCGGGCTTGGCCGAATCGTATAGCGCGACAAAGAATCTGGATGCCGCTCAAGCCGTCGTCGCCGCTCAGATCAAGGCGAACCCGCAAAGCCGGGCCTTGCAAGCGTTGCGCGGGGAGTTAAGCTTCCGTCAGGGAAAACTCGATAGCGCCATCGCCGAGTATGAAAGATTGGCCGAGACTGGAGAGTCCGACGACTATGCGTACCGGCGCTTGGCAAGCCTCTACGAGGCCGCCAAGCGCTATCCAGACGCGGTCCGGGCCTACGCCAAACTCGAGTCCATGAAGCGTATCTTGCAAGCTGACTATTACCGCTGGCTTCAGACGGCCATCGATATGAAGAACGCGGCCGAAGTCCAAACAGTTTGCGGCAAGCTCGAAACGGACTTCGCCAAAGATTGGAGTGCGGCTAACAACTGCGCTTTCGCCATCGCCGAAACAGGCGGTGACTTGCTCCGCGCCGAGCGCATCGCGCGCGATGCCTTGCTAAAGATCAAGGACCAGCCGAATCTGCGCGACACACTCGGCTGGATTCTAGCCAAGCAAGGGAAGTCCTCAGAGGCGCTCACAATCTTCGAGACCTTGCTTCGGCAGCAGCCCCAGAATCCTACTTTCCGTTACCATCGGGCAATTGTTCTGGTCCAGTTAGATCGAAAGGCGGAAGCCCAAGCCGAACTCCAACGGGCACTGAAGGATAAGCCCGGCCCTACCCTCGCCAAGGCGATCCAGCAATCGTTAACAGATTCCCGGTAGCGTTTTTCCGGGAAGGCAGTTCCCGATTGCGAGGGGCGAGCGGAAGCGCCTGAACTTTCCCTTGACTTGACTTACTATACGGCACGATACTACTTGAAGAATTATGGTGGCCTTGAGAATCCAGGGCCAAAGCCACCCCGGGGGGCCACTTGGTGTTAACGAGCATTCTTGGATATTCGGGTCTCTACCGCCCGATTCGCAGTCTCCGGACCCGCTTCCTTCGAACGCCGCAGTGGAACGCTCAATTGGCTTGGCGGCAGTTGTACGCTCCGTTCATTAGACGTGGCGCATTGGTTTTCGACATCGGGGCCAACCGTGGTGACCGGACGGAGAGTTTTCTTGCGCTCGGAGCCCGTGTAGCCGCTGTTGAACCGAATCCGGAGTTGGCGGCGCGCCTCTCGGCGATTTACCGTTGGAGCCCGGTAACCGTGGTTGAGGCGGCGGTTGGCGAGAACGAGGGCCAAATGCCCATGTATTTGTCGAGTCACTCGAATGTTTCCAGCCTCTCCGAAGAGTGGATCCGCACAATGAAGGCGGGGCACCTTTCGCATGTGACTTGGAACCGCGAAGTTACTGTGACGGTAATAACAGTGGAGGAACTGCGGCGTAAGTTTGGAGAGCCCGATTTTGTCAAAATCGATGTCGAAGGCTTTGAGCGATCCGTGCTTCGCGGAGTTCGGCACAAGATCAGAGCGCTTTCCTTCGAAGCCCACGGCGAAAGCTTAGATCATGCCGCCGAGTGCGTCGAACTTTTGAAGAGTCTTGGCGAGTACCGTTTCAATATTCTGCTTGGAGAAGAACCAAAGCTGGTCTTGGAAAACTGGATTGCCGCTGGTGAGGTGATTGGCACCTTGCGAAGCCGCTACGAGAATGGAGGGCCCGCTCACAGCGATATTTTCGCCGTTCTTGCCTGAATCTGCTCGCCAGCGGCAAGCGCGGATCCTTTGGGAAGTTCGCGGGGAGCTCCTTCGCTATCCTGAAAGGATGTTCGCCTTCGGCATCGCGCTTTGCGTGCTGGCCTACTTGACGGCTTATCTGGCGGCCCGCCGCTCGCTCGCCTGGGGTTTGGTAGCGGGCTTAGCGTGGGGTTATTTTTACGGTATCGCGAGAGCGAACGTCATGAGCCCCGCTTCACACTTTATTTTCGATTGCAGCCTTTTCGGGTGTTACACGGCTCAGCTGTTCAAGCGGGTTCCGCTTGAGACAGTTCATCGCTCCGGAGCTCTCGGCGATTGGCTGACTGCAATTTCGGCCTGGACGTTTTTCGTCGCTCTTTTGCCGTTCCAAACCCCACTTGTCACCATGGTGGGGTTGCGCGGCAATTACTTCTTCGTGCCGATCCTGTTGTTGGCATCCCGGCTTACAGAAGAAGAGTTTCAGCAGATCTGCCTCGGCGTCGCCGGACTTAATGTCGCCGCCTTCGGGTTTGGTCTGGCGGAGTACATGTATGGGATTGAACGTTTTTATCCGGTAAGCGCCGTGACGGAAATCATTTATAAGAGCCGCGACGCGGGTGGCGGTAATTACCGGATTCCCGCTATCTTTTCCAACGCCCATAGTTACGCAGGAACCATGGTCGGTACCTTGCCCGCTTTATTGACCATGAGCGGGGTGCCATCGGTCAGTGTTGTCCGCAAATGCATCGCCATAACGGGATCTCTGGCAGCCATGGCCGGTGTGTTGTTCGCAAACACCAGGACCAACTTTGTGATGGCTGGCGTGATAGTTGTGGGGTTCTTGCTGTTGGGCAAGATGCGGCCGGCTTTGAAGTTCTTGATGCTGGGCCTTATCGGCGTGGTCGTGATGGTCGCTCTTTCCAACGACAGGTTCCAACGGTTTCGATCGCTGGAGGACACCGATGCGGTAGCTGGAAGATTCGCCGGCAGCGTGAACAGGTCTTTTCTCGAGGTGCTTACGGAGTACCCGATGGGCAATGGTCTAGGGGGCGGCGGTACCAGCGTTCCTCACTTCTTGGCGCATCAGGTTCGCCGGGCCATATCGGTCGAGAACGAGTACGCTCGCATCGCCCTCGAGCTCGGGATTCCGGGACTAATCTTGTGGACTTCCTTCTTGATTTGGCTTCTCGTGAGAGGGATAACCGTCAACCGGAATGACCCGTGGCGCAGCGGCCGTCGTTTGACCTGGATCTCCATGTTCGCGGGTTTCACTCTGGCGCTCTTGGGAACTGGGATGTTGACTGCGATACCAGGAACCATGATGTCCTTCGTTTGGGCCGGCTGGCTGGTTACGCGGCCAAAACTTGAGGCAGCCCGCCCACACCAGAGCGAAGGTAGCAGTCCGTTGCGAGCGGAGATGGAGCCGGCCCCTCCTATTTGAGTTTGGTCTATCGGCAGATTTCCTCAGGCATCCGCCGTGTGATGCAGATTTCGCGAGGATAGTACTGAAACCCCTAGTACTAATGTCTCCATTGACACTTGTCAGACGAAACGTCACGATGAAGACGGAAGCTCTATCCTATGCGCGCTGCGGCGTCTCGAAACCGGTTAATTTACTTTCGTGTCTCACAAGAGGAACTTGAACGGTTCCGCTCTTTGGCGGAACAGAAGGGAGCGCGGAGTCTGTCTGACTTGGCTAGGGAAGCCATGGAGCATATGCACCGGATGCAGGCGGAGGAGGCCGAGGAATTTGGGCGGCACGAAAGTGTACCGGTGCTGATCGAGCGAATTCATTGTCTGCAGGACACGGTGAATCGTGTGCACGAGCGGATTCAGGAACTCAGTTCTCACTTTCCCGTGCTGAGCGCCGAGCTAAGCGAGGAGGAGAAGATCGGAAAATGAATACGGCAATACTTGTGCGAATCACCTTGGCCAGTGTCTGCTGGCTGGGCGCGCCAGTCTGGGCACAGAATCCGCAGACGCCCGGAACTCCGCAACAAATTACCCCCGCCAGCCCGATTCCAGCTCCCCAGTCGCCCCTGTCCTCGGGTATTCCCGCGCAAGCCGAAAGACTGCGCCCAAATTATGTATTGCAAATCGGCGATCAGATTGTTGTGCAGGCGCGGGATGTCGAAGAACTCACTGATCGTCCCTTCCGCATCGAGAGCGATGGGACCATCAACCTTCCCTTGGTGGGAAGAATTCAGGCGGCGAATCTGACGGTGGAGGGTTTGGAAGCGGTGATCACTCAGGCGTTACGAACGCTAGTGGTAAATCCCCAAGTCAGCGTTACGGTCACGCAGTTCAAAAGCGATCCCGTCTTCGTCGTGGGCGCTTTCCGTTCTCCTGGAATATATCCGTTGCAGAGCGGGCGTACACTCCTGCAATTACTCGTGGCGGTGGGCGGCCTTTCGCCAGTTTCAAGCCGTCGGATCCGTGTTACTCGCCGGATGGAAGCGGGAAAGATTCCCTTGAGCGCCGCTGTGGTGTCCGCCGACGGAAAGACCTCAAGTGTCGACATCAATATTCAGTCTCTGCAAACCACGGTGAATCCCGCCGAAGACATTGCGCTGGAAGCGTTCGACATCATCAGCGCGGAAAGGGCCGAAATGATTTTCACGACTGGGGCTGTGGTGCGCATCGGTGGTATCGAACTCGGCGAACGCGAAACGCTTAGCATGATGCAGGCGTTAGCCTTGGCCGGTGGATTGCAGCCAACGGCAGACCGCTCGCGGGCGGTTGTCTACCGGGCTGTTCTAAACACGGCTCGTAGAGCCGAGATCCCCGTCGATTTGAAGAAGTTGCTCGCCGGAGAGACCAATGATTTCCCCTTACTTCCGAACGATGTTCTCTTTGTGCCCACTAGCAACAAGATCCTTCTAGCCAACCGCGTCGGCCAGATCGCGCTAGGCGGGGTTCTGAGCGCCGTAATCTTCGCGGTTTTCCGGCGCTAGATCTCCGGATATTCCAACTTATCAGGAAATCCCTATGTCCGAGCCAACTCTTGAGAATTCAACCTCCATGGAAGTGATCCGGCCCAGACCGTTGTTATCCCGACCGCAACAGACAATCAATCTGATTGCCGCCGAAGAGATTGCCGGTCAACAAATTGATATTGGCCGTCTTCTGAAGCGCTATACCTGGCTGGTACTCTGCTGCGCCCTGCTCGGGGCTATAGGCGGCTTCATTAGCGTAATTTTGTCCACGCCAATGTACCGTAGCCGCCTTTTGCTCGATGTACAACCGCCCCGGTCCCTCCAGCAAGACTCCTCAAAGCAGAGCGATACCCTGCAAACTCAGATGCTTATGATTCGCAGCGGTGGATTCTTGCGCCGTGTGGCGGAGCGCATCCAGTCCGAGACTTTGCCGGTGGCTCCGATCCGTAACGACTTTTTCACCAAGTTGCGGACCAAAGTACGGCCGGAGATGCGTAATTCGGGACAGTTAATGAGCGATGGCGTGCAGAGTGCGGCCGAAAGCCTCGCGGTGCGCCCAGTCAATGGAACGACGCTTCTGGAAATTTCCTGCGAGTCGATACATCCCGAAATCGCCGCGAGTTTTGTGAATACCGTCGGCTCGGAGTTTATCGATCAGAACTTGCAAGGTCGCGCTCTGGACGCGCAGCGCATGAGCCAATGGCTGGCCGCCCAAGTCGAGGAGACAAAATCCAAGCTCCGCGAAGCGGAAGACAAACTCCAGGAGTACGTCCGGAACTCCAATAATCTCTTCGCTGCCCAGGAAACCACTCTAGCCGACACTAGTGTCCGCAGCTATCAGGCAGAACTCGCCGCCGCGCAATCGGATCGTATCGGCAAACAGTCACAGTTCGAAGCTGTACTGCGGGCGACCCCTGAGGAAGCGCTCAATCTCTTGAACGGAGAAGCCTTCCAGTCCATGCGCAATAAATTGAACGATTTGAAGCAGCAGCGCCTGTTGCTCACCGCACGCTTTACCGCCCAGCATCCGAAAGTGCAGCAGCTTGATCTCCAGATCGAAGCTACGCAGCAGCAGGTGCGCAAGGAAACCGAGATCGCCATGGAAAAGATGCGATCCGAATTGGAGAGCTCCAAGCGAAGGGAGAAGCTTCTCGCCGGAGCTTACGCCGGAGCGGCAAGTCAGGTTACTGCCCAAGCCGGGCAAGCTGCTCAGTATTCGGCGCTACGGCGCGAGGTTGATATCTTGCGTCAGACCTATAGTCAGATTTTGATGCAAGCCAGCCAGACTAGCATCAGCAATGCCCTCCCGCAGAACAACATGCGCGTGGTTGACGCCGCAACCGCCGCGACCGAGCCCCTGCGGCCCAAGCCCCTTCTGAACTTGGCCTTCGGCGTCATGGCTGGAATCGGGTTCAGCGCGGGTATTATTTTCTTACGCGAGCGAATGGATCGAAGCATGAAACGCCCAGGTTCGGCACGCGAATTGCTCAGTATCCGGGAATTGGGCGTTATTCCTTCGATCGGCACTTCGGGCGCTCCCCGGCCGGCCGGTCTGCGCGTCCGCATTACTCTAAAGAGCCGCGCCCTATTACGCAAGACCTTTCAAAGCAAGAACCCTCTAGAGAGCCCCGAACTCATCGGCTGGCAGCAGAAGAGTTTTCTAGCCGAAAGCTTTCGTCATGTGGTCGCCAGTCTGATGAGAGATCAGTCCGCCAACCGACCCCCGCAAGTGGTTCTCGTGACGAGCCCGAACTCGGCCGAAGGCAAAACCATGGTGTGTGCGAACCTCGGCATTTCTCTGGCCGAAACGGGCCGTCGCGTTCTCATCATCGACGCCGATTTCAGGCGGCCCCGCATGCACTCGCTCTTCAATCTTGAAAATGGAAACTCGGGTTTCGGAGACCTTCTCGCTAAGATTTGCGAAGGACGGGAGGTGGATCTCTCCGCCACGATACAAGAAACTCCTTTTCAGGGACTTTCGGTGCTGGTCAGCGGTCCGGAGCAAGCAGACTTGCCAAAATTACTTCACTCGAGCGAGTTGACTCAACTACTCACCCAACTGCGGAACACCTATGACATGATCTTGATCGACGCGCCGCCCGTTCTGCAGATCGTCGACGCCCGAATCATGAACCGGCTTTCCGATGGCGTTGTACTCATTCTCCGCTCCGGGGTAACCGACCGGCGCAATGCCTTGGAAGCTTACCGTTACCTGCACGAGGATGGAGCTCATATCTACGGTGCCATACTCAACGATTGGCAATCCAGCCGAAAGAAAGTGGATGACTACTACAACTATGTCCGGAAAGCGGAAAACCCGCTACGCCATTCGGGCGAGCGGTCCCAAGACTCATGACCTCAACTAACGTACCCCAAGCCGAGCAGCCGCATCGCCCTGTATCCCAAGCCGCCTGGGTGTGGCCTGGCGCGCTGCTGTTTCTCGTATTCGCATGGGCCAACGCGCCGGTTGTCTCTGCACTGTTCCGTACGTGGTGGGTCAGTTACGCCGAAACTGGCCATGGTTTTATCGCGCCGCCATTGGCCGCTTATCTGATTTGGCAGAAGCGCCACGCCCTCGCGGCCCTTCCCTTGGCGGGGAATGGTTTAGGGCTTTGGGTCGTGGCCGTATGTTCCTTAATTGCCGTTCTTTCCCACGTAGCCCAATGGATCTTCTTTAGTCAACTGAGTCTTTGGTTCACCATCGCTGGTTCTATCTGGTATCTCGCGGGTACAGCTTGGCTAAAGGCTCTTCGATTCCCTTTATTGCTCCTGTTTCTCACAATTCCTCCCCCCTCTTTCTTATACACCCGCCTCACTTTTGAACTGCAGCTTCTGGCCAGCCGGCTGGGAGAAATGGGCCTCGAAATCCTTGGTTACTCCGTGCTCCGCGAGGGAAACATCCTTCATATGGTGGGCGAGAAGTTAAGCGTCGCCGAAGCTTGCAGTGGCATTCGCAGTCTCGTGACGCTACTCTTCTTCGTCACGATCTACGGATACTTCATGCTGCCTAACGCCAGTTCGCGGATTCTACTCATAGCTCTTGCCGTGCCAGTTGCGATCCTGGCGAACGGGTTCCGGATTATTGCCACCGGCGTACTCTCGCAATATGACCGGAACTTGGCTCACGGCATTACTCACGATATCTCCGGCTACATAACTTTATTGGCTGGCGGGGCGCTCTGTGTCTTTTTTGAGTACGCGTTGCGCAATACGCGTAAGGAGGTTGATGCATGAGCGGGCGCCTCGCGACGCGGATGTATTTACTGGCGGCCGTCTTTCTCGTGCAGGGAGCCATCCGCGCGGGCTTGAACCTAGAAGAGAAGATCCCCACTTCTTTTCCGGTTGAACGCTTTCCCACGCAGCTAGGGTCCTGGGAGATGTACGGCGAAGAGCCTCTGGACGAACCGACTCGCGCCCTATTGCAACCCGACGCCAGCATCATTCGCGGTTACCGTAACTCACCTAGCGGTTTGGCGGGCAGCATTTTTGTTGGCTACTTCAAGTCTACGCAGGCCAATCACCCTACCCCCCACTCGCCTACTGTCTGCTTACCGGGGGCCGGTTGGACCAACGTTTATCAGCGCGAAATCGAACTCCCTTCCTCCGGAGACACACCGTTTGTTCTGAATGAGTACGTTCTCGAGAAGGGCGCTTCCCGGCTGGTGGTGCTGTACTGGTATCAGAATTTGAAGCGCACATGGGCCCGTGAGGTGTTAGCGAAGGTTTACATGCTGCCCGATTTTGTGCGGGAACGGCGGACGGATGTCGTTATCGTGCGGTTAACTTTTTCCACCGACCAGTCACATTACCAAGCCGCTCTCGCCGAAGGAAAGTCCCTGGCTGCGGCCACCCATCCAGAAATAGCGAAACTCTTCACTCAGAGCGCTTTGGAGCTGAGATGATCGGCTCGTTCACCGATTTCCACCGGACAGCTTCTGGACTGCGCCGCCTCTTTCCGCATTTCGGAATTTCCCGGAAAGTTGTCGTGGCTGTTGTCGTCATTTCCACCCTGGCTGCAGTCCTCGAAGGTCTGGGTATTGGCTTGCTTTTGCCCATGCTAGAACTGCTCCGCCCCAACGCGCCCGCCGAGCCTATGCGGGCTATTCGCCTCCTCCAAAGCTGGCTGCCTGGCCGGGCTTCTGGTTTTTACACAATCGTTCTTTGTTTCTTGGTGGCCGGCTCCATCATTCTGAAGAACATTTTGATCTATGTATGCAATCGGATCACGGCCTATATGCGAGCGGCGGCTCTCGTCAACTTGCGCGTCGCGATCTTCGACCGTTTGCAGAAAGCTAGCCTCGATCTTTTCGAAAACACACCGGCTGGCAACATGGCCAACGTGTTGCTGCTTGACACCGGCAGGACGGCGTACTCACTGGAGTTCCTAATCTTCTTCGCGCAGCGTTCGCTCATCGCCCTAGGCTATGTCGCAGCCTTGCTCTTCATCTCTTGGCAATTGAGTATTCTCGCCGGCCTGCTGGCGTTGCTGTGCGGATTGGCTCTCAGCTACGCTTATCGGGCTCTAGCCCGGTCCGGACGCGATATCACTGGACTGGCCGAGCGCGTCAATTCTCATCTCATGGAGGTTCTAGGGGGTATTCGCGTAATCCGCCATACGAACTCGCAAGCGAAAGAGAGCGAGAAGTTCCGCGCTCTGAATTCGGAGTACGGCCGCATCCAGCAAGAAAGTATGGAAGCGGCCGCCGCCCTTAATCCCTTAACGGAATCCGTGGGTATCGTCGGCGGCATGTTGATAGTCGGGCTCGCGGCGGTATATCTCGTACAACCCGGCCATATGAAAGCCGAAATGCTCCTCGGTTTCGCTTTTGTCCTGCTCCGGCTGCTACCTGCAGTCAATATGGTCTATGGATTGTATGGCCAATTGATCAATCTTGCGGGCGGCGTGGAACAATCGGAAAAATGGATGAAAACGCCTCAGTATCCGAAACGGCCCTTCGGGAAACTACCCTTCCAGGGCATTGAGCGATCCATCCAGGTACGTGATTTGAGCTTCCACTATCCGAGCGGCACTACAGCTCTCGACGGGGTTAGTTTTGAGATGGAGGCCGGCAAGATCACGGCATTGGTTGGCGGCTCGGGATCAGGAAAATCGACATTGGCCGCCGTGCTCCTCCGCCTGCGCGAGGCCTCCTCGGGATGCATTCTTGTCGATGGCATGGATCATCGCGATTTTTCCCCAGAGACGTGGCATCGCTACGTGAGTATCGTAGAACAAGAAGCGTTTCTCTTCCGCGACAGCCTCGCCGCGAATGTCCGCTACGGATTCGAGGAAGCGCGGCCCGAACAAGTCCGCGAATCCCTGCGGCGCGCTCACCTGGATCATGTCCTGGCCGAGTTACCGGAGGGAGAAAATACGATCGTCGGCGAGCGAGGCGCGACGCTTTCGGGCGGTCAGCGTCAGCGCATGTCCATCGCCCGTGCCATCGTGCGGGATCCGAAGCTTCTGGTGCTCGACGAAGCTACCTCCGCCTTGGACAGCGTGAGCGAAGCCCAGGTCCAAGCCGCTATCGAGGAGGCGCAGCAAGGTCGCACCGTCTTGATCATCGCGCACCGCTTTAGCACAATCCGGCGCGCGCATAAGATCGTCGTCCTCGACAAAGGCCGCGTCGTGGAGCAAGGAACTTGGGAAGAATTGCAATCCCGCCGCGGTGAGTTCTCAAGGCTGCTTTCGGCCTCGCAAAGAGCGCTCGTCTAAGGCCAGGCATGCGCACTGTTCTATTGAGTTCGGGCTTGGGTCATGTCAGCAGGGGTGTCGAGATCTGGATGCTGGAAATGCTGCGTCATTGGCCAGCCGGCGGTGGCGAAGTAGAGCTTTGGAGCGGTGGGCCCGTGGCCGCCTTGCAAGCCGACCCACGTTACCTGAATCTGGGTTCTCTGGGACGGGAGAATCCGTTGATTCGGCGCTTCAGTTGGGCAAGCCGATACCGTTGGGAGCAGCAAGCGTGTTTTGCGAGAACGCTCCTGCGGTTGCGTCGTCATTCGGTCGATGTCGTGTACTGCGGCGATCCCGTTTTGACCTGGCATCTGAAACGATTTCAAAAGTGGCACGGCGCTAGTGTGGTCTTCATGAATGGAATGCGCTTGAGCCCCCACTGGGGAAACCACCTCGACGCCGTTCATCTACTGGCGGACCCATATCTCGAGCAGGCGCGGCGGGAATTGGGTTCCTCCGCGAGAGCACATTTCTTCGCCGTGCCTCACTTCGCCGATACCGAAACGTTCCGGCCGCTACCGGAGGATGGCGCAAAAGCGGCCCGTGCTTCGTTCGGCTTGCCCGAAAATCGTTTTCTGGTTTTAACCGTGGGTCCTCTCGGGCATGTTAGCGGCAAGCGCACTGAGTTTCTCGGAGCGGAAGTAGCCGCCGCCGGTGAGAGTATCCACTTAGTTCACGCCGGAGTTGAAGAGGATGGAGCCGCTGAAGCGCGAAAGCGAATTGATGCCCTACTGGGCCCACGTGTCCACTGGCTTGGCCGCGTCGAGCGGGAACGGATGGCTACTCTGTACGCAGCCACGCATTGCTATTCGCTCGGCTCTCTGGCCGAGCCCTTTTCCATTGCGATTCTTGAAGCGTTGGCCAGCGGACTCCCAGTCGTTCATCATCGCGATGAGGTCATGTGCTGGCAAAGCGGCCCGGGCGGAATCCCGGTGGACATGACGGTACCGGGAGCCGCAGCCGCCGAGTTCCGCGATCTTGCAGCGAGTAAAGGTTATCCGGAGCGAACGCGAGCCGCACGCGATTGGGCGGAATCCCGCTACCGGCCGGAACCGATCTGCGCTCGTATCGTTGCCGAACTCCGGGAAGTACGCCGGCAGTATCGCGAGCGCGGCCGCGGCATGGGTCAACAGGAAGCAACAGCCGCGCCGTCGGCGCTATGAAACCGATTATTTTCCTGAACGAGAATACGCTCGGCCATAGCTCCTACCTCCCTCTTTTCGCCGCCGAGTTCGCCCGGCATCCGGAGTGGGGTATCGCTATTGAACAGATAGATGTCGCCCCTTTGCCACCCGCGGTGGAGCAAAGCGCTTCGGATAGACTGCCCGGGGCCATGCGTTTGGGGTTGAGCGCGCACTATCGCCGCTGGCGCGAAGCTGCTAGCCAACATGCCGCGTACCTCCTGAGTCAAAGCCTAGCTGCGCATCCTAACGTCCGGACGGTAGTCGTCAATACCCAAAGCGTAGGGCTGAACCTCCCCGAAACATTACCAGCGAATTTCTCGTTGCTGCTTTGCCTTGACGCAACTTTCACACAATTGCGGTCCACTGCTTGGTTTTCGCCCAATGCGCCCAGCCGCTTCTTCCAGGACTTCACCATCGGCTCCCTGATTGACCGGGAACGCAGGCTCTTCGATCGAGCCCAATTGCTCCTGCCTTGGTCACAGTCTGTGGCCGATTCCCTGATACATGATTATGGGGTGAATCGCCAGCGCATTCGACTTCTACCGCCATCGTTGCCTGTACGCCCCATTACTCCGCGTGAAACGAAGCTCGACGGCAGCCTGCCTCGTCTGCTTTTTCTTGGCGGCGACTTCCAGCGCAAGGGCGGGCCGCTGTTGGTGGAGTGCTTCCGCCGACATTTCCAGGGGCGAGCCGAACTCGACATCGTCACTCGAACCGCTTCGCCCGAAGGGCCGGGTGTTCGCGTCTGGAAGAATATCAGCGCTTGGTCGTCGGAATGGATTTCGCTGTGGCGGAACGCGGACTTGTTCGTTTTCCCCTCCCGGCTAGAGACCTTCGGTATCGTTTTGCTCGAAGCCCACGATTTCGGTGTGCCCATTGTCAGCAGCCGCGCCGGGGCGGCCGATGAATTACTCGCCGGGGGCCAGGCAGGCTGGCTTTTGAAGACCTTGAATGATGAGTTCCTGCGCTCCGCTATTCAAGAAGCGCTCGGCGCTCCAGATCTCCGGGCCGCGAAGAGCGCTCGCGGATATGCCCTGCTCGAGGAGCGCTTTCGTCTGCCGAACAATGCGAGGGAGCTCGCCACTTGGATACAGGAGACAGCGCCTTCTTGATCAACGTTCCCTACCACCTCAGCTTGCGCCTATCGTACATTCGGCGCGGTTACTTCGCGCGTTCGATCGCCCGCCGCGCGGCCAACGCTCGCCATCCCGGTCCGGCGCTGCCCTTCCGCGTAGTGAGTCTTTCGGGCATGCGCGACTTTCCGGAGCAAGTGGCTTCCTGGCTAACGTTGCTCCAACATCTTGGCGATCCTCAGGAGTTCATCCTGGTCTCCGACGGCACGCATTCTCCGGAGGCAAAACAAATCTTGCATTCGATCCATCCCAGAATCCGCATTGTGCCATGGACGGACTACTTGACCTCGGATGTCCCCGCGTGTGTACACAGATACGCAGAGCGCAATCCCATGGGCATGAAGCTGAGCGCCTTCATGAAGCTGCCCGATTTCGTTCCGATGCTTTATTGCGATTCGGACATCCTCTTCTTCCCCGGTGCCGGTCACTTTCGCGAATACTTCCGAGCGGGAAGTCCAGGGGTGCTGTACCTGCCCGATTGCGCCCCTTCATTCGATCACGCGCTCTTACGCAATGAAAGTGAAAAGAAGAATCCCGTAAATGCGGGCTTCCTTTATGTGAATCAAGCCATCTCGCTGGACAAAGGTCTGAGCCGCTTCGACAATCCCGACCACCCCAATAGTTTTTTTTCCGAACAAACCATCGTCCATTTAGCCGTTCATGAGGCCGGCGGCCAACCGTTGCCCACCGACCGGTACATAATGCGCGCCGACGACCAGTGGTCCGCCTTCGATTCCTACGCGAGTCCACGTACGGCGATGCGCCATTACATCAGCAGCATTCGCTACAAGATGTGGCACCAAGTCCCGGTATTCTAGCTCGCCGCGCGAGAATAGAGGAACGCATGAAGCAAGTTCTTCGCCGTGGTTTTTCGGAGATCGTCGTTGAGACGGTACCAGACCCCGTCTTATCTTCGGGTCAGGTGCTGATTCGGCCTTTTTATTCTTTGATCTCCAGTGGAACCGAAACGGCGAGCATCCATCAGCACGGCGTACTCAAAGCAGTCGCCGACAATCCCTCTCATCTTCGAACGGTCTGGAACGTCCTGAGCGCCAATGGCCCGATGGGTACTTTCGCGGAATTGAAAGCTCGCTTCTCGGCATATGCCGTTCTGGGATATTCCGGCGCGGGAATAGTCGTCGCGAAGCATCCCAGTATTAGCGACATCGGTTTAGGCCAGCGCGTCGCCTATGGCGGAGAGGGAACCGGCCACGGTGAAGCGATCGCCGTGAGCCGCAACCTGACGGCCCGCGTTCCCGACCCGGTGAGTCTCGATCAAGCGTGCTTCACCACTTTGGGAGCTATCGCCCTCAACGCCGTCCGGATTGCGCGAATTGAACTTGGCGAAAGCGTGGCGGTGATCGGGCTTGGTCTAGTGGGCCAACTTGTGGCGCAATTGGCGCGGTGCCAAGGGGCGCGCGTTATAGCCGCCGATCTCCGCCCGGAGCGGGCGGCCCTCGCCCGGCAACTGGGTGCCGAGAGTGTATTGAGCGGCGGCAACCTAAGGCAGCAAGTAGTCAGCCTCACCGAGGGCCGCGGTGCCGACTGCGTGATCCTTGCCGCCGCCAGCAAATCGCCGGCCGTGGCCGAGAGCGCCATTGAATTGGTACGCGACCGTGGCCGAGTTATCGTCGTCGGAGCGGTACCGCTAGAACTGCCTTGGCTCGAAATGTACTTGAAGGAAACCGAAGTCCGGATGAGCCGGGCGTACGGACCCGGAAGCTATGATCCGCAGTACGAAAAGCAGAACCGGGATTACCCCCTTCCCTACGTGCGATGGACAGAGAACCGGAACATGGAGGAGTTCCTCCGCTTAGTCGCTTGCGGCCAAGTCCAGATCGCTCCTTTGATTACCCACCGTTTTCCTCTGGAACAGGCCAGCGAGGCATACCGAACAATTCTCGACCCGGATTCCGCTTCTCTGGGTGTCGCCCTAGAGTACGCCGCCGCCCATGAATCCGATCCTTTAGGTTCCTATCGGCCCCAAAACAAAGTGGCGCTGCCGGCCGCCACGCCGTCCGCTCCGGGCGTGAAGAGGATCGCTCTGATCGGCGCGGGCAACATCGCCAAATGGGCTCACCTCCCCGCCCTGCGCAAGGTGAAAGGTCTTGAGTTAAGCGTGGTGCAAACCTCCATTCCCGCCAAAGCCCGCGAGTATGCCGAGCGTTTCGATGCCGCCACGGCGACCACTCAGCTTCAAGAAGCGCTCGCCGATCCAGGCCTAGACGCCGTGCTGATCGCAAATCGCAATCCACGCCACGCCTCCGACGCCTTGGCCGCACTTGAGGCGGGCAAACACGTATTCGTAGAGAAGCCTATGGCCCTCACGCGCGAGGAATGCGCCATGCTTGCCCGCGCGCAGTACAAGTCCGGCCTAGTGCTGTTTGTCGGGTTCAACCGGCGCTTCTCGCCCTTTTACCGCAAGCTAAGGGAGCAAATCCGCCGACGTTCTGGACCCGCAATGATCCACTGCCGCGTTAGCTCGCCCGGTATCTCGGGAAGCTACTGGATGGCAGATCCTGGCAATGGCGGCGCGATCCTGGGGGAGGCTTGTCATTTCGCCGACTTGTTCTATTGGTTGTTGGAAAGCGAGCCCATCGCGGTAGCGGCACATAGCTTCCCAGCGGAGCTCGCCGATCCTGTCGGTGAGAATAACGTCTGTTCTACTTTGCGCTTCGCCGACGGATCGATAGCCGCGTTTTCCTACGCGACAGCGGGATCGCCGGCTTGTGCTGGTGAACGTGTCGAGGTGTTCGGCCCCGGTTTGGCGGCGGGCGTGGAAGATTTCAAGCGCTTTTGGGTAGCGGGCCGGAAGCGACACTCCAAATCTTCCTGGTTCGCTCAGAAGGGTTATGACGAACAGATGCGCGCTTTTGCGGCCGCCATCCGCGGCGAGACACCGGCCGCCGTTACGGTGCGCGATGGTGCCCGGGCAACTCTGTGTTGCCTGCAGTTACTCGCCTCCGCGCGCTCCGGCCAATTCGAAGTGGTCGATCTGGACTCGCTGCTGCGCTTCTAATGTTACGAGTGTTGCAATTAGGACCAGTCCCTCCGCCTTGGGGAGGCGTGCAAACCAACTTAGACGGTATCCATCGGTACTTGCTGCGGCATGAGCATTGTTCTGCCTGTCTGAACATTACCCGCCACCGGCGTCCCAATTCGCCCGGCGCCTATTTTCCCCATTCGGCTCCGGAAGTGATCCAACTCTTGTGGACTTTGCCCTATGACATCTTGCACCTGCATGTCGGCGGCGAATTAAGCCGGCGAATACTCGCCCTTTGTTTGGCTGTTACTTCTGTCCCCAGGAAACGCTGCGTACTCAGCTTTCATTCCGGGGGCTACCCTTCCTCTCCCGAGGGGAGCTCGGCTTCGCGCTTTTCCTTGCGGGGAAGTATCTTGCGGCGTTTCGATAGAGTGATAGTCGTTAACGGTGAACTGCGCGAAGTTTTCCTGCGTTATGGCGTAAAGCCGGAACGCTGCCGGCTTATCTTGCCCTACTGGGTGCCGATGGAAGCACCCGACCTGGAAGACGCCGCACTCAAGCAATTCTTCTCGACGCATGATCCAGTTCTGCTGAGCGTAGGATTGCTGGAACGAGAGTACGATTTGCCAAGACAGTTGGAGGCCTTCGCGCAGCTGAAACACGAATATCCGCGGGCCGGTTTGGTGTGGGTTGGCTCTGGATCGCTCGAGCTCTCCTTGCGGCAAAGTCTGGCCGTTCATCCTCACGGTCGGGCAGTTTTACTCCGTGGTGACTTGGCGCGCCCGCAGACTCTGGCCGCAATCGCCAGAGCCGACGTTCTATGGCGCACAACTCTGTACGATGGCGATGCGGTTAGCATTCGCGAAGCCCTCCACTTCGGAACGCGTGTCTTAGCGACTGACAACGGAATGCGGCCAGCCAATGTGAGACTGATAGCTCCCGCCGACACCGCAGCGCTTCTGGATGCAACAAGGCTCCTGCTAGCGGCTCCCCGCCCTACTCGCCAAATCCAGGACGGGGAGAACAATCTGAGGGAAACCCTCAGTCTTTACGAGGAGATTCAGCCAATTCGCTTGGCGAACACCTAACGCGCGGGCCGAATCCAGATCCGGCTGGCTTTCCGCTGTTGCCCCTGCGTATCTAAAATGCGATAGCGCACATATCTACCTGTTGCGTTCGGAGGCAAGCGCAGTGTGATCTGGCCATTGGAAGCGAGAACGGGAGCGAGAGTTTGTGGGGCGCTGAACGTGGAGTCGCCGCTAAACTCGACAACCCCTTGCTCCCCAGCCGCCGCGCGCTCCACGATGCCGTCTTCGCCAACCGCTTCATTGCCAAGTGTGCGGAACCAGCCCACAGCCCAAACTTCACCGCAGTCTATCTTGTACTGATAGCGATGTTCCGCCCCCAAGGGGTCTAACGCGCCAACCAGAAACTGTACGTCGCTACCATCCAAGACACTGGACTCGCGATTATCTTGCTGGCGCTCGGAGTTAACGGAATCCTGAATAAGGTTACCTTCCACGCGCGCTACATCGTTGTAGACTTTGACTTGACACGCCGTGGCTCCCGGGCGCCGGAACCGCAAAACAGCTTGGGTCCGTCCCGCCTCCACTTCAAGCTTCAGCGTTTCTGGCATGGAGGCCCTGCCTTTCAGCGTCGGCACCGTATACATCTCCAGCCGGTCGATATCGGCTCCCAGATCCTGGTTCTCGTCCGACCAGAGCGTAGCGTTCGAGTTCGCACCGCTAAAGGGACTGTCGGCACGCAGCCTGCTGTTTGCGGCGCTTACAAAAAGGGGATCCTGATTCGTCCACTCGTTCGCGGCAAACATTAGATTCTGGCAGGATTGGCTCCGAATGAAATCGTAGCCTTGGCGATAAGTCCCGCCGCTGAACAAATTATTTCTTACGAGCTTGTCCGTGGTTGAAGGAAAGAATTGCAGTATGCCAGTAGCCGAACAATCGAACGAGCTTGCGGGCGGAACCGAGATACTGAAAGCGCCCTGTTCGCCTTGGCCGTCAAAATGAAAGATGTTGTTACGCATCTCGAAACCACGCATTAATTGGTCCTCTGGCCAGTGTCCAGGCGTGATAATTACGGCATTCCTTCCGGCGGATCCAGGTGCCGGACGAAAGGTATTGTTGATCACTTTCATTCCATCGGAAGCCTGTACCGTGTAGAAGTTTCGGATATGCACGGAGCCGACAGATGGCCATTGGGAGAGCGCCGGAAAGCGCCCCAAGTTCGTAACTAAGTTATTCTCTATCACGATGTTACGTAAAGGGCGCTGCAAGAAAGGAGGAGGATTCGCCCCCGTCGTAGTGCTGGCGGCGCCGATGCCCCGGTAAACATCGTCACACCAGTTGTTTCGCACTTGGACGTTATGTAAGCGGTGGTAGCCCTGACCGAAGCCTATGCCCGTACCCACGGATAACAAAATGCACGGGCCCTGTCCCGAGTCGGGCCCGACATAGGCGCCTCTGAGTACGTTTCCCTCAACAGTGCAATCGTCGCAGTCCTTGAGCTCCAGCAGATTTTTAGTCAGATAGTCGTCGTTGCGGTAATTAGCCGTGGTGTCGAGCGCCCAAGTTTTGTCCGCTTGGCAGGAGTAACAAGCGCCGTTTGCGCAAGTATTGGGCGTTACATCCGTCCGGCGGTAGAATGCTCCGCTGCCCCCGCCGTAGTAGCACTCCCCTTGCGGCTCGCCAGATCCCTCGCGATACATCATATAGCCCCGTTTCTCGAGGAAATTTCCGCGAATCCGGACATTACGAACCACCTCCCGGCGCACGGCGTCGTCCCCAGCCGTGAGCACGTTAATCGATCCCGCGCTGATGTAATTGTTCCGAATCTCCACGTCGTCTACATTGTGCAGCCATATTCCCTTGCTTTCGAGATTCTGCGCGGCCTTGCAATGGTCGATCCAGCTTGAAATCACTTCATGACCGCTTCCGGCTGCTATAGCCAGGCAGAATACCGGCCCCAAGGAGCTTTCGGGCTGCCCCGTGATAATCACTTGATGAAAGCGGATTCGATGTGGCCCCATGAGGGGCGAGGGCTGTTGATTTAGCCCGACATTCACCAGAAAATAGATGAGCCCGGTGGAGGTCGCCGCCGCTTCTAATTTCACTCCTCTAATAGTCCAGTCGCTCGGCGCGTTCCACGCCGTACAACGCGGCCGCTCGTAGTAACCGGCCACGCCTGCGGAACCTACGCTCAGGAGATCGATAATGGGTCCTCCCGGCTCGAGAGCGATTTGCGCGGTCCGGGTCGAAGCGTTCCAGTTCCGCAAATAGTACTTCTCTTTCTCCACAAGCGGTTGAGGCATCTGTGTCGAGAAACAGGCCACTGGGACGTTCTCGCCAAGTCCGTTGGCATACTCAAAGCGGATGGTGTCGGCATCGAGGTTGATCCCGTTTTGAGCCACGGCACTTTCTTCCTCCCCGAAAGACAACAATTTGTCGACGCCAACGGCCTGCCTGATCGTAGGCACCAGTGCCGCGTGCGCGATGGGATCAATCCTTTCGCTCAAGTCGGGCAACTCTCGCCACCGCGAGCTTCGGATTGTGATTCCGCTCTTCGCTGGGACCTTCAAGTTCTCCACAAAGGTTTGTCCGGCCTCGAGTTCGATGACATCGCCATTAGAGGCCGCTTGTAGAGCCGCCTCGACTGTCGAATGCGTACAACCGGAACTGCACACGCGCAACGTTTCCGCTTGTACAGTCAAGCCAAAACACGCAACAAATAATAAGCGAACTAAAAACTGCATTGGATCTCCTTCAGTCTAGACCGACCTTCAGCTTTCGGCCAAGGGATGGCACAGCCAGGATTCACCGGCCTCCGAACTGGAAATAACAAGCAAGGTTATCCCTTGCCGCTCTAATTGTCCCCCACCGTGCGCCCCGCGCCGACGCGCACCGCTATAACCTATTCAATACACGACAAATATCTTTTTTCGCCCTTCGTCAACCTGTTGGCCGACTGTGTCGGACTTCTTTGTCCAACACACAAGCGATGTGCCACCGTTCTAGGTACACTCCCGAACTGAACATCGCAAATACGATTCCTCGCCCACTGCCAAAAGCCCAGAAACCCCCAAACAAAGAGCAGAACTACTTGCACCACCGCTCGATAGAGCAGGCATGCTATCCTGAGTGCTCGATAACGATATCCCTCCGCCCGCAACTCGCGCCTACTTATCGCTATC